>Ga0189276_10089_pt1 | contig 133771 bp, 103 predicted proteins | sample N26A31minimetaG_FD_130321 | JGI IMG/M metagenome (GOLD analysis project Ga0189276, IMG submission 130321) | Marine microbial communities from the Costa Rica Dome - N26 A3-1 mini metaG | ecosystem: Environmental > Aquatic > Marine > Oceanic > Photic zone | place: Costa Rica: the Eastern Pacific... | reverse complement strand
TTCGAAGGTGAGTGTTCCCGAAGGAACCCTGCGGGTTCCATCGGGCCACCCATCGCAATCACTCTTCCCCTAGTGGCCAGTGGCTGATGGCCGATCCCTTCTTCATTCCCCCAGCGTCTTCTTCCGCCGCAGGATGTGGTGGTAGTGCTGCGCGAACCGGTGCGCCTCATCGCGGACCTGTTGCAGGAGGCGCAGGCCCGGGTTGTTGCGCCCGAGCCGGATCGGCTCCTTGCTTCCCTGCTGGTAGATCAGTTCTTCCTTCTTCGCGAGCGAGACGACCATTGGGGGTTTGATCTCGAGTTGCTCGAAGGCTTCGAGCGCGGCGTGGAGTTGTCCGAGCCCGCCGTCGATCATGATGACATCGGGGTAGAGCTCGTTGCCCTCGCCGGCGTTGCGATATCGGCGGCTGATGACCTCGCGCATCGAGGCGTAGTCGTCGTTGGCGCGACCGCCGGGCAGGTTCGCCACAGTCTTGATCCGGTAGCGCCGGTACTCCTGCTTGAACGGGCGTCCGTCGATGAAGCAGACCTTGGACGCGACGGTCTCGTTGCCCTGCAGGTGCGCGATGTCGAAGCCCTCGACGCACCGGATCTCCTTGTCGATCCCCAGCGCCCGCGCGAGACTCTCGCACCCCTTCTTGGGATCGATGTACCCGATCTCGGTCTCCGGCTGCCACTGATCGCTTGTCGATGCGCGCTCGTCGAGGCGCTGGATCGCTTCGACCTGATCGCGCAGCACCGCGGCCTTCTCAAAGTCCAGTTCCATCGACGCTTGCTTCATCTCGTCTGTCAGTTCTTTGACGACGGTGGTGCGTTTGCTCTTGAAGAACCGCACGAGGCGTGCGATGTCCTCGCGGTACTCGTCGCGCCCGATCGAGTTGTTGCACGGCGCGGTGCACTTGCCGATCGCTTTGAGCAGGCACGGGCGGAAGAACCGGTTCTTCGGGTCGTCGGCGATGATGTCGAGCGAGCATGTTCGGAACTTGAACACGCCCTGGAGCGCATCGAGCGCGGTGTAGAGGGCGCTGGGCGAGGTGAACGGGCCGAGGATCGTCGCGCCGTTGAATCGCGGGTCCTTTGTGCCGTCCGCTTTGATCCCCGTGGGGTTGCGGGTGACGAACACGCGCGGGAAGTCCTCGCGCATGGTGACGATCAGGTACGGGTAGGTGCGATCGTCCTTCTGCGCGACATTGTACGGCGGGTTGATGTCCTTGATCAGGCGGTTCTCCGCGAGCAGCGCCTCCCACGCGGTATCGGTGATGTAGATATCGAACGAGTGCACCTCGTCGAGCATCATGTTCTTGCGCGGCCCGAGGTCCGTCGAGGGTATGAAGTACGACGACACCCGATCGCAGAGCTTGGTCGCTTTGCCCACATAGAGGACGGACCCCTTGTGGTTCTTCATCAGGTACACGCCGGGCTTGGGCGGGAGCTGGCGGGCCTCGTTGCGAAGGCGCAGCAACCGCGCCACCTTGGTCTCCGTTCCCCAGGGCGGTGGGTCGGAAGCCGGTGCAAAGCCCTCTTCATCAAGAAATGGCGTATCTGGATCATCAGCCACGGATGATTGTATTCGTCTCGAAGTCCCGATCAGATCCCACACGAAAGGAACAGTCGCATGAAAACCTTCCTGTCGATCCGGTGGCCATGCATCGCAAAGAAAAGCTACAAATTCCATTCCGCGAAGCCGAGCCCCGCTGTCAGGATCGTAGATTCTTCATCTGAGTTCGCCAAAGCCTTTGCAAATGCATTCTTCCTTTGAAGGAATATGGGCTTGAAACAGGTAGCTGGGGCACCGAGAGCGAAGCTGCAACAGTGTGCTGTTTATTCAGGATTCGATGGATTGAGTAACTCGAGAAAATCGGCCTTGCTCATTCCCCCTACTTGCCATCGCAGCGCATTCCCCTCTATATCGGTCACAATTATGACTGGCGGGCCGACGATGTTGTAGCGTTCCATGAGGTCAGCGTTTTCAGGATCATCGACATCGAGTGCTACGGGGATGAACTGATCATTGACCAATGCGGTGACCTCTTGATCAGCCCACACCTGTCGTTTCATGATGCGGCATGGAACACACCATTCGCCGGTGAAATACAGGATGATTGGTTTGTCTGAGTCCGCTGCTCGTTGCTGAGCCAAGGTGAAGTTGCCAGCCCAGGCAACATCGTTGGAAGGGACATAGAAGCTGTACCATGCATACGCGAGTGAAGCAACGAGGAAAGTCAGCCAGAATCCTCTCCATAAGGAGCGTTTTCTTTTCTTGGTTGATGGTGCGTCAGGGTTGTCGGAGGATGGGGATTGGGATGCCGAGTCGTTCATTTATGAAGTGTACTGCGAGGGTACAGGGGCGGCAAATGTGTCCCAACTTGATAACTGCGTATTCTCATTTCATCGTGAAGTTCGCATGACCAACTCTGTTCCGGACTGAGAGGGTCATGCTTGTCGTGTGACCGGTTTACCACAGATCCACTGAATCACATCTGGCGGTCGTGAATACTCCGATAGCAGGATTGAGCTGGTTCGTTCTTCGTCAAGAAATGGCGTATCTGGATCGTCAGCCACGGATGATTGTATTCGCGTGATTCACTCGGTTGGATCTGACGCAGCTGGTGCAGAGTTCCAAATGAGCGTGGGGTTCTCCTTGAGCTTGGGGGCGTTATCGCGTTCCCAAACCTCAGTCCAGTTGAGCTGGAACGGTGATTGAATCACAGCTCCCCACATACCTGGCCAGGCACCATCGGTGTGAGCCTCAAGAGCTTCTTTGAGTTCATGAAACCTGTCCCAGTCTTCTTTGATGCACCATACTCGGTCTGAATACCCTGCGAGTTGGAAGCCGAGGCACACCGTGTCGGTAGTCACTCGATCAAGCTTGAAGGCGACAACTCGATCTACGCTCTCCCAATCGACTGTCCAGAGTGGCTTGGACTGGGATTGTACTTCGAATCCAGTGAGAGTCGGATGTATCACATACTTGTGGTAGTCCTTGGGCGGAAAGTACCCTCGAAACACGAACTGCTTCAAGCGAGAAAAAACCGACCCCTGACGAGGTCGGTCGTTTGATTGGTTCGGTTGGGTACCCACGATTTACTCGTAGATGTAGTCCGGGCCGCGCCACTGCTGCCACTTCTTGAGGCGGAAACGCCAGAAGTTCTCTTCGAAGTTCTTCTGGGCTTCGGGCGACCAGGTCTGGTAGGCCGGGAGCATGCGGGCTTCCGATGCGACCACGCGGAGGAGGTCTTCGGCTTCCTGGACGCTCAGGGGCTCGGCTTCGCCAGAGCGGATCGCGGCGTGCAGCAGGTCCTGGTACATGGCGTTCAGTCGAGCGTAGTCCTCGAGGGTCGTCTCGCTCAGGGGTTCCTGATTCAGACGCATCGACTCGGCATCGAGGATGGTGCTGATCGCACGCGCCTGGTGACGCTGACCGGTGGTCCGCTCAACGCGGCAGCCGCTGGAAAAGGTCAGCACCGCACCGGCGGCGACGAGAAGGGTGGTTTTCACGATATTCTTCGCTGTGCGATTCATACTCACTCCATCGGTTCCCAACACGGGATGCATGAACAATATACCCACGAAACCGTGGGGGAGTTCACGGGTTCATCGGCAAGAAATGCCCTTTACGATAGCGCCAATCGGCACATCATCTCCATACCGATCGGAATCGCCTTGTCATTGAAGTCAAAGCCCGGCGTATGGAGACCCGGATACGGGTCCCGACCCGGCTCGCTCAGCCCGATCAGATAGAAGCATGATGGGACCCGAAGGGCGTAATACGAGAAGTCCTCGCCGCCCATTCCCGGCTCAGGAACCCATTGGAAATCGTTTGCAAGCTCTGCCTCTTCAGCGACTTGCGCGATTCGTTCGGCTTCGGCATCGTCGTTCTTGGTCACCGGGTACCCGTCGTTCCACTGGATCGACGCTTCGCACCCCATGGCCCTGGCGCCCTGCTCGACGATCTCGAAGAACCGGGTCTTGGTCGTGGCGCGGGTGTCCATGTCGAGGGTCCGGACCGTGCCCTTGAGGGTGCAGGTCTCGGGGATGACATTGTACGCGCTGCCCGCATGGACCGACCCGAAGGTGACCACGACGGAATCTGTGGGGCGCGTGGTTCGGGACACGATGGACTGGGCCATGGTGATGATGTGCGACGAGGCGACGACCGGGTCGACGCACAGATGGGGGTATGCGGCGTGCCCCTGGACGCCCTTGATGGTGATATCGAAGGTATCCGTTGCGGCGAGCAGCGGGCCTTTCTTGGTCGCGACGGTGCCCAGCGGGAAATCAGGCCAGCCGTGGAGCCCGTACATGCGGGCGATCGGAGGCCCGAACCCGTTTGCTTCATCGCCGTCGAGTGCGCCGTCGCGGCACATCTTGTCGCCGCCGCCGCCACCTTCTTCTGCGGGCTGGAAGACCAGCGTAACGGGGTTGGGGCGGTGCTCGAGCTGCATCAGGACGCGGGCGACCCCGATGAGGATGCTCGTGTGCCCGTCATGCCCGCAGGCGTGCATCTTGCCGGGGACGGTGGATTTGTGTTCGATGTCGCTTTCTTCCGGGATGGGCAGCGCATCCATGTCGGCGCGGAGACCGATGCAATCGCCTGGGTTGTCGACGGTTGCGGGGATGTGTGCGACGACCCCGAAGCCGGTGTTGGGTTCACGCCCGCCCATGTGGGTCTTGTGGACGATCCCGAGTTTCCCGAGCTCTTCCTGAACCACGCGTGAGGTGCGTTCTTCCGTGAAGAGGATCTCGGGGTGCGCGTGCAGGTCACGCCGGATCTCGGTGATCTCGTTGACCTGATCCTGAATGAGCGAAGATAGCGGCGGTGTCGTGGTTTCGGGCATACGAGAGTATATCGCCCGATGTTCAGGCCGCGGCCTCGTAGCGGATCTGGGTTTGCTCATCGATGAACTGGCGAGCAACATACTCCAGATCCATGATCTTGAGCGAGTTGACATCCTGCTCCTGGTTGTGCGCCCGGATGGTGTTGAACTCGCGTTCGTTCTCCATAAACGCATCTACGACCTCAGGATCGAAGTGCGTACCGCGTAGATCGCAGATCATGTTGCGGACTTGTTCGTGCGACATGGCGTCCTTGTAGACCCGCTTGCTGGTGACGGCGTCGTAGAAGTCCGCGAGGGCGACGATGCGTGCCGCCAGTGAGATCTCGTTGCGCTCGATGCCGAATGGGTAGCCCGTGCCGTCCCATTTTTCGTGGTGCTGCAGCGCGATTTCGACGCCCATATCGATGAACTCGTCCGGGCCGAGCTTGGCGCGGATCGCCAGCAGCGTGTCCGCGCCGATCAGGGTGTGCTTCTGCATGGTGGCGCGTTCTTCGTCCGTCAGTCTTCCGGGTTTGAGGAGGATGGAATCCGGGATGCCGACCTTCCCGATGTCGTGCAGAGACGAGGCGAGGACGAGGCGATCGATCCATTTGGCGTCGATCTCTTCATGGTTCGGGCGCATGGTGTCCGCGATGACGCGAGCGTAGAGGCCGATGCGTTCCAGGTGGGCCCCCGTGTCCGTGTCGCGATAGTCCGCGAGCTTGGCCAGGCCGAAGATGAGTGCGTTGCGTTTGGATAACCCGCTTGAGACCTGTCGAGTGATCTCGCAGGCGAGTTCATCGTTGGCCTGTTCGAGCGTGTCCTTGTAGCGTTTGGAGGCGAGGAAGAGGATGACGCCCGTCATCAGGAACACGCAGAACGCGATGGAGATGCGGAAGACAAACACGCGATCCGCGACGGCGGGTGCGAGGGTCAGTTCATGACGCAGCCATGTGTCGACGAGGAACTCTGCCGCGACGAGTATGGCTGCTTGGAAGATCAGCACACCCAAGACAAACGATTTGCGATCGCGGGGCCTGAACTGCCATTCGAGTTTCTTCGTTTGTATGGTCACGCAGGAAGCATCGGCGCGCCGGCTTCCACGCATTGCTCGTGCAAGCCAAAGCGCGATACGAGATCTGGTTCATGTGACGAATGCGCGGGTGAGCCCGAAGACTTGGGTGATATCCGGACCCAGTTCTGGTTATGGCCCCAAGACCCGCTCGCACGCGTCCATGGCTGCTTGATTGAGCTCACTGGCCCCCACATACTCGGGCAGCTTCGAAGGTCCACCGAATCCCACCCGCAGACTGGGGAGCCCAAGCTCCTCGCGAAGTTCTTTATTCACGGGCAGATTCCCGGAGGTTGATTCGTACAGCAATCGCTCGACCGACGCCGAGGTGAGGTACGCCGCCAGTTGCTTGGCCAGATCCGGGTTGGGCGCGCCTTTGATGACCGCAACCGTGTTCGGGATCAGCACCCGATCCACCGGAAAATAGAACCGGCTCGCGGGTGGGATATCGATCGCCTCACGCTCGCTCTTGGCGATCTCGACATCCCAGCCGTTCTCCTGCCCCGACCACACATCATCGGTATCGGTGAGTCCCACATCGATCTCGCCCATCGCCACGCCACGCACAACCGACGCGTTACCGTCGTAGAGGCGCACGCCGTTCGCCTTGAGTGCTTCGAGCCACTGCTCCAGCCCTTGGGGGTCCCAGCTCGCCGCGAGCAACGCCATATGGATCCGCGTCGTCCCGAACTGTGGGCGGGCCATGCCGATTCGCCCCTTGTATTTGGGGTCGATCAGCTCATGCATCGAAGTCGGAGGCTCCTCCACACGCCCCGGCGCGTAGACGATCACCCGTGAACGCAGCGCGGTCCCGACCCACGACCAATCCTGGGCGTGCAACTCGTTGGGCCAATCTTCGCCGACCGTCCCCTCCATCCCGCCGGGCTCAAGCACCCCGTCACGCGCCAGCAGGATCGTGCCCATGGGCTCGCTCGCCCACCAGACATCGCATGTCGGGTTGTCCTTCTCGCTCTGGAGGCGGGTGACGAGCCCTGTGGTTTTGGTTGCTTCGGTATCGCCCAGCACATCGACCGAAATCCCGGTCTCCTCTTCGAACTGCGCGACGACCATGCGTGCGAACTCGTCGTCGACGCTTGTGTACAGCGTGACGCGCTGGGGCTCACCGGTGGTGGTTTCGGAGTCTGACTCGCTGCGTCCGCACCCGATGAGGATGAGCGCCGCGCCGATAATAGAAAAAGCCATGCGTTGCATGGCTCATGGTACCGATGAGATGCTCCCGGGTTGATTCAGTTGCCCGATTTTGCGTCTTCGCCCTGTGCCGGTGGCGGGGTAGACTCGCCGCTTGCTTTCTTCGCCTCGTTGTCGAGTTTCCCGAAGTAGTGCTGGACCGCGTTCTCGTGCTTGCGGGGCACGCGTTTGGTCTCGATCGCTTCAGCTGCCTGGGTGGTTGCGCTCTGGACGGCGTTGGAGAAGGTCGCGGAGGATTCGCCCTTGATCTGTGTTCCCTGAACCATCGTCGATGCGATCACCGGGCCATCGTTGGTTGTGTCTACCTCGGCGCGTTCCTTTTTGAGCATGTAGTCCGCCGCTTGGGCGTCTGGTCCCTGTCCCAATCCCTGCCCCGGGCCGCCGGAACCGGAGCCGAATCCTTGGGAGTTCCCTTGGGCGTACTGTCCCGTGTTGCCCCACTTCGCGTCCTGACCGAATCCCTGACCTTGTCCCTGCCCGCCGCCGGAGCATTCGCCGAGCTTGGCGAGCTGGCTCTGGCACTGACCCATCGCGGAGTCGAGTGAGTTCATTTCCTGCTGCATCATTTCCATACTGGAAAGCTGCCCCGACATGGAATCGAGTCCCTGCGACATGGAATCAGGGTTGTTCTGTTGCATCCCGGACGCCATCTGCCCCATGGACTGGGCCATGGACGATGCCGCGTCGGATGCACGCTGCTGCGCCTGTGCTGCCTGTGCGAGTTGCTGGGCTTGCTCCTCGCTCGCGCCCGCCTCCTGAAGCGCCTTCTTGAGGGCTTCAGGGTCGGTTGCCATCTGCTGTGCCTGCTGTTCGCTCAGGCCGGCAGCCTTGAGTTGTTCTTCGAGCTGCTGACGGTTGTCCGCGAGCTGCTCGAGCTGTTGCTTCATGGCTTCGAGTTGTTCCGCGGCCTGCTGCTTCTGTTCCTCGCTCATCTCCCCGTTCTGGATCGCTTCTGCGAGGTCTTCGAGTTGCTGCTTGGCTTCGGAGAAATCCCCGCGTGCCATCGCACGCGCCATCTCCGTCATCGGCCCGTCCTTGGGGGTGTTGAGCTGGCGCGTCATGTCCTTGATCGCGTCAAAGGTTGCGCCTTCCTCGCCGTTGCGTTGTTCTTCGAGCTTGTCGGAGAGCGAGGTAAGCTCCTTGATCGCGCTGCGTGCGATCTCCTGAGGATCAACGAACTCGGTGGACTCGGGTGTGAGTTCCGGCGCGGTCTCTTCGCCAAAGGCCTCCATCTCGACGCCGGTCTTTGCCTTGATCTGTTCGATCAGGTCTTCGGTGTTCTCCACCTCGGCGCGAACTTCCTGCATCTCTCGGTCGTTGGCCTGCTGTTGTTCCTTCTGTTCGAGCAGCCCCATGAGGTCTGTGCCGGGGATCCACCAGACCCCGAGCAGCACCGTGCCCGCGATCAGCGGGAGGTACGAGCGTTTGGGGGCTTCGATGGGGAGGGTGTCCTTGATGATCACACGCTTGGCGCGATTGGAGGCGTCGCCGACGATGGCCTTGGACCAGTTGTCGTTGTTCTCGTCGACGCAGAGGGCCGTGGAGATGGTCTCGCGCAGCCCGGCTTTTTCGTCGATCGTGCGTGCGACAGCATCATCGTCCGGGCGGCGCACGAGCGAGGCGATCAGTGCCATCGCGAGGGTTGCGCCGAGCCCGATCAGCCCGGCGAGCATCCAATCGATCTCGAATGTCGGGAAGAGTTTCTGCGCGATACGCAGACCCGCGAGGGCGCACAGGACGATGAACGCGCTGAAGGCGATCGTCCCGAGAAGGTCGATCAGGAACAGTCGGCGTGCAGCGCGTTGGATCACATTGCGGATATCGTCCATGGGTCTACTCCTGTCCGGAAACACTCGCCTCCGACACAATAATCATGCTTACCATCTATGTATTCGGATCTGATCCGGGTGGATCTCCCCGATCCGGGCTTTTTTGCATATTCTGCCCGTTGTATCATACCGAACCCGGGATTCCGGGTTGCTCCGGAGATCCGCGACCAGATGCCCAAAGCCGCTTCCAACCCCGATTCCCAGCGTCCAGATGGGTTTTTGAGCGCGTGTATCGGCTTCGTAACGGGTTCGTACATTGACCGAGAGGGCTGTGACGCCGCATTTGAACGCATGCATCGTCGGGATGCGATCGGGGATCGGGTGATGCTGATCCTGGGGGTGCTGGGTCTGATCTGCCTTTTCGGACCGATCACGATGACGGAGATCGCGATGATCCCGTTGTTCGTGTTCTTCTTCGTGCGGGTGATCAACACCTTCCCGATCTGGATCCATGGATTCGGGCAGCCGAGTGTGCTTGTTTCGATCGCGCTGCTCGCGTGGATGGGTCTTGGGCTGATCTGGTCCGAGGATCGGGCGCAGGGTCTCGAGGAGATGGGGGCGCTCCGCTGGCTGTTCGCGATCGGGTTCCTGTTCCCATTGATCGAGAAACGGGCGATACTGATCGGCGCGATGTGCATCGGGATCGTGATGGGACAGCTCGGGCAGGTGCTCGATGCGTTGAACGGGTTCGGGAACGAACCGATCGCATCACTCGTCGAGAACCACGAGGGACGCATCGCGGGTTGGTGGCATCCGGTCGTGGGTGGCGGGATCCTGGTGGCGGCGATGGGATTGCACATCCCCGCGGCGTTGTGGGGATCCGGCAGGACGCGATGGGTCGGGCTCGCTGGGCTGAGCATATCCGCGATCGGGGTGCTGGCAACCGGGACCCGCGGTGCATGGGGGGCCGCGTTCTTGCTGTGCTTGATCGGTGTCGCGTTCATGCTCTTCGTTCGGCGTGTCCCATTCAAACGCATCGCGCTCGTCGGCGCGATCGGTGCCGTGCTCGTAGGGGTCACGGGGTTTGTGATCCGCGATTCGATCATGATCCGCATCAACGAGACCCGCGCCGAACTCCGCGAGATGGAGACGGGGGATTACAGCTCATACTCGGGCAGGCGCGTGCGGATGGCGCAGGAAGCGATCAGCGCGTTCAGCTCTCACCCGGTCCAAGGCGTCGGCACGGGTGCGTACGAAGAATGGTGCGCCTCGCAGAGCCAGGCGTATGGGGCGCACGCGCACAACGCGTCGCTGCATATCCTCGCGACCCTCGGGATCGTCGGCGGGGTGCTCTGGGTGGTCCTGATGGTGGTCGTGCTCGTGAACGCGTACCGGTGGGGGACCCGCCCAGGCGCGAGCCCGTACGCGATGGGACCCATGCTGGCGATCGTGGGGTTGATGCTCGCGTCGTTGACGGATTGCGTGCAGATCAACGCCCAGTCCGTGGCGATGCTCGGGGTGCTGATCGGGTTGTGCCCCGCGTACGCCCCGGGCGCGGGATTGGCGCGTGGGCTTACGGGCAGCCCGCGTTGAACGCGGTGAGGAACGCGGACACATCGAAGAAGTCGAGCACGCCGTCCTTGGTGAAGTCCGCGACGCATGCGGGCTCGAGGTTGTATTCGAAGGCACCAATGTCCATGACACCGTCCCAGATGACGATCCCCTCGTTCGTCGTATCCGGGTCGTCAACAAGACGGTTGCGACCGAGCAGGTCGGTCTGCACGCCGAGCAAATCGATCCCGTTGAATGATTCGAGCGCGTTGGCGCGATCGATCACGGGTGAGCCGGCGAGGATGTCGAAGTCGTTGTCCGGGTCCGCGTCGAGCCCGTCCGGGTCGCGGTACAGCGGGTTATCGTAGATGTTGTCGAACCCGCCGCCATCCGGGTCGTCTGCCGCGGGGAGCAGCGAATAGCGAACCGCGAAGTTACCCTGCCCGCGCCACGACTGGGTGTGTTCGTTCGTGATGATGCTTGAGCGGATTACAAAGAACGCCTCAGCCCGGTTTCCGCTGAAGGTATCGGGGACGCCCGGTGCGACGGTCCGGTTGTCCGCGAAGGTGCAGTTGAGCGCGTTGACCCATTCGTCGGTGCTGATGGCCGCGCCGTAGAGCTGTGCCTCGTTGCGTGCGAAGAGGCACGCGATGGCGTTGAACATGTCGTTGTAGGTGACCCACACGGCCCCGCCATGCTCGTCGGCGGCGTTGTGCTCAAAGATGCACGACTGCGCGGTGAGGATGGCCTGCTCGGAGACAGTACCAAGAACAGCGACCGCGCCACCGCGTTGCGTGGCGGTATTGGCCGTGAAGCGGCAACGATCGAGGAAGACCGCTTCGCCGATGTCGGCGGAGGAGAACCCGCCGCCGTGGACGGCCTGGTTGTCATCAAACACGCACTCGATAAAGCGTGCCTCACCCGAAATGATCTGGGTCGCGGCGCCTCCGCCCGCGTCACCCGCGATGTTGTTTCGGATCACCGAGTTGCGGATGACCGCGCTTGCCTCGCAATAGATCCCGCCGCCCAGTTCGCCCGCGTAGTTGTCTTCGATGATGCAGTTGACGATCTCGACGAACGCGGAGCCGTGGATCGATATCCCGCCTGCGGTGAACAGGCTGTACCCGTCGCGTATCGTGATCGAATCGAGGACGATGTGGCACTCGGCGCCGCCCGCGCGGACCGGTGTGTACGCGTTCTGCCCTGAGATAATGACCTCGCCGTTGCCCGCGGATCGGATCGTCCGTTTCTGATCCTGAAATGCCAGCTGCTCGGGGTATACCCCAGCGGAGATGATGATCTCATCGCCGTCCACGGTCGCGTTGATCGCATCGTTGATCGTCGCGTAGTCCTCGCCGTTGGGCCCGACGGTGACGATGTCGGCCTGCACGCCGCTGACGATCGAGAGCACCATCATCGCCGCGATCAGCATGTATCGTTCTATATGCATCATGGGCACCCCGCGCTGAAGCTGGAGAGGAACACAGACACATCGAAGAAGTTGAGCACACCGTCGCCGTTCAGGTCGGCCTCGCACACCTCGACATCCGGCGGGTGATACTCGTGGGCGCCCATGTCGATGGCACGCCCCCAGAGGTTCAGGCCGGTGTCCGGCGTATCGGGGTCGTTGTAGATCCGGTGGTTGCCCGCGAAGTCCTCGTTGAGCAGGTAGATCGCTTGATTCCCCTCGCCCGCCTGGGCGTTCCCCGCGTCGATGCCCGGCGAATCCGAACGCAGTGCGAAGTCGTTGGTCGGGTCGGCATCGAGCCCGTCCGGGTCCACGAACCGGGGATCCGCATCAAACACGCCCGGGTCATCGGGGTGCGTGGTGTCCGCGCCGGTCAGGATCGAATGATCAACCACGAAGGCCCCGTCTCCTGAGAATGTCTGTGGGCTGTCGTTCAGGACGATCGAGCCCGAGACCTGGATCATGGCGTCGCTGTTGCGCCCATGGAAGGTCTCGCCGATCGGGTCGTCCGCGGAGTTGGTCACGAAAGTGCACGCGATCGCGGTGAACTCGGTATCCACGCTGACCGCGCCGCCAAGGCCCGTGCTCTGGTTCATCGAAAAGATGCAGTTGCGAGCGATGCACCGGTCGAGTTGCGACACCCAGATCGCCCCGCCCCGCTCCTCCGCGGCGTTCTCCGTAAAGAGACAACCGACCGGGTAGAGGCGACCGGTATTTGTGGGGCTGCCGAGCAGCGCGATCGCCCCGCCCCGCCGAGTCGCGAGGTTGTTGTTGAATGTACACCCCTGAAGGGTTGGGCCGGAACTCTGCTCACGGATCGAGAGCCCGCCGCCATCTTCCGCGTCGTTGTCGATGAACTGGCAGTCTGTGATGTCGTGGAGCCCCGGATCGGAGATGGATTCCAGGTGAACCCCGCCGCCGAATATCGTCGCAGAGTTGTGTTGAAATATGGTTCGTGTTGCGGAGAGTCTGCCGACCACCGAGACCCCGCCGCCGTTGGTCAGTGCCTCGTTATTCCGCACAAGACAATCGGAGAGATACACATTGCAGTTGGATCCAACATACACTCCAGCGCCCTGCCCGGTGGTGAACCCGTTGGCGATGGTGATCGAGCGGAACTCGATGAAGCTGTCGCCGGTGATGAACACGGTGCGGTCGGCAAAGCCGCCGTCGATGATGACCTCTCCGTCGCCAGCCGCGTAGAAGCTGATCTGTTTGTCGTGAATCACCAGATTCTCGGTGTAGACGCCGGGGTCGATGTAGATGTATGTGAGGAAGCTGCCCGCGTTGTCGATGGCTTCCGAGATCGTGGCGTAGTCATCGTCCGGATCGGGTCCGACCCGGATGAACCCGGCGTTGGCGCAAGTGCAGCTCGTGACCATGGTGATCAGTGCAGCCAGCATGAAGTTGAAACGCATACAAAATCCCCCGCATGTGGGCCACCAGTGTACAGGTATATGGATATATACCCAAGCGTGAACTGGCATCCTCGCGCCCGATCGCACCCTGTTTTCTTGGGCCGATAATCGAAGCTTTTGGCGTCTGGATGACCCGAGCGGAGTTGTGGAATAGACTCTGATTCACCCATTGGTGCGGTGGCTGAGCGGTTGAAGGCGCTCGACTTGAAATCGAGTGACTCTGAAAGGGGTCCGTGGGTTCGAATCCCACCCGCACCGTTTTACAATCAGGCGTGTTCAGTGAACGCGCCTCTGAAAGCTCTGCATCGGGAAAATGACCGGATGCCGGGCTTTTTTCTTTACGATTCCTGGTGGGCCTTTATGATCATCAGGATTCGAGTTCTGAACGCCTGACCCATTGATAAGGTAATCCATGATGATCAGCAGATCGTGCCCTTGCATCATTCTCACCATCCTCACATTGTGCCTGTTTCCTGTTTCGCACCTGCACGCGCAGGTATGTGAGGGCCAGGTCTTCGGGAATCAGCGGTACGAAGTCGGTATACGACCCTTCGAGGTCGAAATCGGTGATTTCAACGGCGACGGGCATCGCGACATCGTTCTCCCGATCGAGGTTGGCGGGTATCTCCGCGTGCTCATCGGGAATGGTGACGGTACCTTTACCCCGTCCACGAATGTGGCAGCGGGGAGCCGCCCTGCCGAGATGGAAGTGGCCGATCTCGACGGGGATGGGAATGATGACTTCATCATCTTCGATGCCTCGTTTAGCCAGGTGCGGGTGACCCTCAACTCGCCGTTCCCGGTGACACGAACCTATTCGGTTGGCGATACGCCGTTCCAGGGCCTTGTCGCGGATCTCAACAACGATCAGATCCTCGATATCGCGGTGACGAGTTTCACAGATGATGTCGTCTCTGTTCTCCTTGGTACGGGTCAGGGCGAGTTCGCTTCTCCGGTTGTGTATGACACGGTTCGTGCACCGGATGCGATCGTCGCGACGGATCTGAACAACGATGGATTCAATGAACTGATCGTGTCTGCCCAGCAGCAGCAGCCAGTCGGTGTCGAAGTGTTCATGAACAACGGGGATGGGACATACGCGGATCCGACTGCTCTTGAATTCGAGGCCTGCTGCGTCTGGGAGATGAAGAGCGGGGACCTGAACAACGATGGGTTGGAAGATCTCTTGGTTGTGCATCGTTCCTTGTTTGCGGTCTATCTGAACGACGGCAATGGTGGTTATACCCAAGCAGGGAAGTATCTCACATTTGATTACGAGATGTCCGGAGACCTGGTGGATATCGACGGTGACGGCGATCTCGACCTGGGACTGACACTCCGTGAAGAGTCGGTTGTCTGGGTCTACGAGAACGACGGTTCCGGTGGGTATGCGTTCGTTGGCTCCCACCGGGTCGGCGTCGAACCGGTTGGCGTGCGTTTCACGGACACGGACGGCGATGGGATTCTGGATATGCTCGTCGCGAACAGCTACACGGGCGATCTGCACATCCTCAGGGGGAAAGGCGGATTGGGCTTCGAATCCGGCGATCCCTATCAGATCAATCGCCCGAACTATGTGCGGACCGCGGATTTCAATGGCGACGATGCGCCCGATTTGCTCGTGACCGGTCAGTACGGGAACGCAAGCATTTTTTACAACGATGGCTCGGGACGGTTTGATTCTGAGTTTGGGTATAGCTTCAGCGGTGCGGCCACATCCGTAGACATCGGTGACCTCGACGCGGACGGGTTCAACGACCTGGTTGTCGCGATCGCTGACAGTGATGAGATCGCGATCGTGTACAGCGATCCATTCGCACCCAAGACCCTGCTCCCGATCAGCGGCAGGCCCGGGTCTGTGCGTGTCGTTGATATGAACAACGATAACGCGCTCGATATCGTCGCAACAACCGCATCGGGTGACCGGCTCTGGGTGCTGCTCAATGATGGGGCCGGCGCGTTCGCCCAGCAGTCGAGCTACCTGGTGGGCGACGGCCCGGTCTATGTCCAGATCGGGGACCTTGATCTTGATGGACATCCGGATGTCATCGTTTCAAACCAGCAAGATGCAACACTGACGATTCGTTTCAACGACGGCCAAGCAAACATGAGCGGGCGTTTGGATCTCCCGTTGGTTTCCTCTCCGTGGGAATCGGTCGTGGCTGATCTCGACGGGGATGGCTTGCCGGATATTGTCACGGCCTGCGTTTCGGGTTATGTGAGCGTGACGAAGAACTTGGGCGATCGAAACTTTGGTGCGGAATCGTTGTACGAGGCCGGCCGATACCCGTACGGATTGGCGGCCGCGGATTTCAATGGCGACAGTGTCGTCGACATCGCCGCGGCCAACAACGACAGCGATGACATCAGCCTGTTCATCAACCTCGGCGACGGGACATTCGGCACGCAGCTTCGCTATACCGCGGGCGAGCGGCCTTTCAGTCTGTCGAGCGCCGACCTCAATCTGGATGGATCTCCCGACTTGGCGATCGCAAACTATGACAGCGACGAGGTCATGGTGCTGTTCAACCAGTGTGAGTCGGGTGACGACTGTCTCGCGGATTTCAACGACGACGGTACTTTGACCTTTTTCGATGTCTCGCAGTTCCTGGTTGCGTACCTTGCCAACTCATTGGATGCGGACTTCGATCTCAACGGCGAGCTCAACTTCTTTGATGTGTCGATCTTCCTGCAGTCCTACGCATCGGGTTGCGGGCAGGGCGCTGAGTGAGAACACTGGCAAAGGCGTGTGACACCCGATCCGCTTGGTGGGTTGTCGTGTTCATCCTTGATACCGAGAAGGTGACCGCGCACGCGTGCGCGGGCGAATCGTGATCAGACGCAACCCGTTGCGTGTGTTCAGCCGTCGTGCCTCGGGTCCGGCGGCTTCTTCCATGGCATTTCCGGGTCCTTGTGCAGGACCCCGGCGCTCTGCTTGATGCAGCGACGGCACGCGATGACCTGGTCGTCCACGGGGCTCACCCAGTGCAACCCGTCGCGTTCGTTTTCAAGGCACAGGACGCACGCCTGCTCACGCGGCGGGGCGATCCCGGTGTCGAGGTGCACGAGCTCCATGAACGCGATGGACAGGCAGTTCCCGCAGATCAACGATCCGCGATGCCCCTCGACCATGGGGCGCTGCATGTCCCACTCGGACTTGCAGAAGTCGCACTTGAAGACGAGGTTGCCGTCTGGTCCGGGCTCATTCATGCGGTTTCGCTTTCCGTGTTGTCCATCAGCTGATGCCGCGCCAGGTTGCGATAGATCGCGCACCGATCGAGCAGTTCATCGTGCGTGCCCTGATCGATCACCTGCCCGTCGGAGAGAACGACGATCCGATCCGCGTTGAGCACGGTTGAGAGTCGATGCGCCACGATCAGGCTCGTGCGATCCTTGCAGAACTCGTCGAGCACCTCGTTGATGAGTTTCTCGGAGTGCGCATCGATCATGGATGTTGCTTCATCGAGGATCAGGATCGCGGGGTCGCGGAGGATGGCGCGGGCGATCGCGAGGCGCTGGCGCTGCCCGCCGGACATGGTGAGTCCCTGCTCGCCCACGGGGGTGTCGAGCCCGTCGTCGAGCTGCTCGATGAACTCCATGGCGCGCGCGTCGCGTGCGGCCTGCTCGATCTCCTCGCGCGTCGCGTGACGGTTCCCGTACGCGATGTTCTGGGCGATCGAGCCCTTGAAGAGGACGACCTCCTGCGTGACGACGCCGATCTGCTTGCGGAGGGAGCGGACCCGGACGCGGGAGATGTCCGTCCCGTCGATGAGGACGCGTCCCTCGTCGGGATCGAAGAGGCGGGGGATGAGCGAGAGGAGGGTGGTTTTGCCACACCCGTTGGGCCCGACGAACGCGACGGTCTCGCCGTGGTTGATCGTGAGGGAGACACCGTTGATCGCGGGTGTTGTCGCGCCGGGGTAGATGACGCGTACGGTATCGAACTGGATGGAGTTGCGGTGCCGCGCGAGCTTGGACAGGCGGGGTTCATGCCCGGGCTCGGGCTCAGCGCTGAGCAGGCGATGGAGCCGATCGGCACCCGCACCGGATTGCTGGATGTCGTTGATCAGACCCGAGAGGGGTTTGATGGATGCCCCCGCGATCCCCAGCGCCGCGAGCACCGTGATGAACTCGGACTTGTCGAGGGTGCCGTCGAGGATGAACTTCGCCGCGACGAGCGTCAAGACGCCCAGCGCGAACATGGTGATAAGCTCGGCGAGCGGGCTGGCCACCGCGCGGGCGGTGCGGACCTTCATCTGCTGATGAAGGACTTCCTTGTTGATCCGCCCGAACCGCCCTGCCTCGTACCGCTCGGTGGTGTGGACCTTGACGACCCGCATCCCCTGCAGCGCCTCGGTCGAGGCGCGATAGAGGTCCGCCCTGCTCGAGAGTGCCTTGCCCGATGCGCGCCGGATGCGCTTGCCGAGCTTGCGGATGATCGTGCCGAGGATGGGCATGACGACGAGGGCGACGAGCGCGAGCTGCCAGTTGGTGAGGAGCGCGACCAGGAGCGCGACGATGCCCTTGAGGATGTGCGCGACGGCCTTGGACAGCATCGCGACGAACCCGGCCGCGAGCGATTCGGTGTCGTTGACGATCCGCGAGATCGCGTCCGTGGGACCCTCCGAGACGATGGTCTTGAGCGGGAGCTTGAGGACCTGCCCGTACGCGCGTCGTCGGATCCGCGCGATCGTGGTATGGACCACGGTGTACGCGATGTACTGGTGCCCGAAGTTCGCGAGCGCGCCGATGATCGTCAGCCCAGAGAGCACGCCCATGATCAGGACGATGGAGTCGAAAGGGTCCGCGGGGAGCTTCGCGATCTGCTCGGGCGAGAGCATCGCGAAGAACCCGTGATCGTCCTGAGCGATCTTGTCGTTGGCGAACTGGCGGAGCCCGCCGGACTCGGAGTCAAGCAGAATATCGAGCGTGGGCCCCAGCGCGGCGATCCCTGCGCCAACCCCACCCGCAGAAAGCAGCGCAAAGCACGCACCGAGGATCAGCAATCCCCGCATACGGAGCATCTCTTTCGCATATGTCCAGAAGGCGTCCATGGAGGGGGTATTGTTCGTCGCCGAGCGTAACAGGTACAGGGGGGCCACCAAAACGGTGATCTCTACTCAATATCGGGGTTTTCAGGTGCTCCGCATCAGATCTGGACGCGATCGCGTGTGATCCGGATGTGCTTGGGGGGGTGGAGCTCTCCCGAGTCCATCCCAGGGCATCCCTTGGACGCGGACGCCCAGGCACGCTTGCTCGTCAGGTTCGAATCCCAGAACGGCCAGGTCCGGCACTGCTCCGGGCGGGATGCGTAGACGCTGCAGCCGGTTTTGCCGGTCTTCTCATCGCGGGTCAGGAAGACACAATCGTACCCGTACCCGGTCTCAACCTCATTGAGCGATCGTCCCACGATCGTGTCGCGGGTGTACTGCTCGTAGAACTCGGATTTGGTGACCTTGAGATCCTTTGCCATCGCACCCGCTTCTTTGTCCGTGAAGAGGACATATCCGGTGGGCCCGGTGCAGCAGTTGCCGCACTGGGTGCAGGTGAATCGCAACCCCGTCTCGCCCGTATCGGTTTTGCCTGTTGGATCGGGCCGATCGAACCATTCCTGTGCTGGGACCTTGCCGCTCATGATGGTTTCTGCTCGGGGTTGCGTTGGATAACAACGAGCGTCTGGTCGTCGTCTCGATCCAACCGGTTGGTGAACTTGAACAGGGCGCGGTGGACATGATCGATCGCGCACTCGGGGTTCCCTGTGCAGGTGTCGAGCGAATCGATCAGGCGCTGCATCCCGAACTGCTCGGCCTTGGAATCGCGCTGGTCTGTGTGCATCGAGAACTCATGGGCCGGGCGGTTGGCTGTCGCTTCGGTGATCCCGTCTGTGTACAGAATCAGGGTGTCGCCCGGGTGCATGGTGCACGAGTCGGTATCAAACTCAAGATCGTTCGTGATCCCAAGAGGAAGGGTCGCCGCGCTATCGATCTGCTCGACGGCCCCGTCCGCACGACGGAGGAGCGGGGGGTTGTGGCCGCAGCGGGTCCAGGTGAGGTGGCCGGTGCTCGGATCAATGATACAGAAAAAGGCCGTCGCGAACTCGCCGTTGAGATTCGACTGCACCAGCTTCTCGTTGCAGTAGCGAGCGATGTTCGCCGCGTTCGCATCCAGCTGGTTGTCGCGTTTGCGCAGATCGCCGTAGCAACTCAGGATCGTGCGGAGCATCGCCATGACCGTCGCGGCCCCCGGGCCGTGCCCCGAGACATCCGCAATGACGATCCCGAAGCGTCCGTCGTCGCCCTGTACATAGTCGTAGTAGTCCCCGCCGGCGATATTGCTTGTCAGATAGCTCGTCGAGAGCGAGAGCCCCTCGAGCTTGGGGTTCTGGTCCGGAAGCAGCTGGCGTTGAATTTTGGCAACCTGCTCGAACTGCTCCATGAGCTGGGCGTTGAGCGATTCGGCCTGCTTGCGGAAAACGAGATTCCGGGTCGCGGTGCCCATCAGGTTCACATCGAGCAGCCCCGCGACGAAGGTATCCAAGTCGGACCAGTCCGTGCGGGTGTGGAAGCTCAGCGCCCAGTTGAGCGCCTCACCGTCGTCGTAGGACGGGATCGCGGAGACCGCGCGGACGCGTGCAGCGTCCTCACCCAGCACATCCCCGAGCACCGGGTCCTGCGTGAAATCGACGCTCGTGAAGATCTGGGGCGAATCCTGCTGGATAATCCGCCCAATCAGCCCGCCCGAATAGGTCGGCAGGGCCATCCACTGACGCCAGGGATCGCTCGCGTTCTCATCACGCAGCGATTTCATCGGATCCTTTGTATTCGTGATCACGCGTGTGAGCTTGTACTTGCCCACGGGCAGGTCACGCTTGGAGACGCTGATGAAAGCCTCGCGCGGAAATCGCTGCCCAACCCAAGGCCCGAACGCCTTGAGCATTTTCGCCGGGTCCTTGACAGCGCTGACATCACGCAGCATCGATTCAAGCCCGGCGATCCGCGGATCGGTGCTCAGATCGACCAGCGTCCCCTCGGCACTGAGGGTTTGGTTGGTCGGCAAGCTGCTCATCACGCGCACCTCGATTCAATCGATACGCACAGCGTCCGCGCCTGCTCGAGCATGACATCAACCGTCTGGCGCAGCTCATCCTGCTGGTTTTCCGGGAGCAGTGGGATATTGATCCGCACACTCCACGCGGCCGAGCGGGCGGCGGCCTCGCCCAGCACACCCGCGATCCCCAGGTCGGACTTGAGCTGCTTATTGGTAGAATCAACGAGCTTCTCGCACAAACGCAGCAGTTCGAGCGACAACGCGAGCATCGCCCGCGGCGGGGTGATCGCCCCCTTCACCGCGTCGTCCCACTGCTCGATGCGCTTGGGGTCGTCCTTTTCAAGCTTCCAGAGCGCATTGAGCGCCCCGTAACCCTCCGCGTCCTCGTCGCCGAGTTGGAGGAACATGAGTCGGGCGCGGGTGAGACGCGCCATCGCGTTCTGGTTCATCTCCTCACACTCGGCGAGCGATTTTTTGCCCAGCGAGTAGCTGACAACCATCGCCGCCGTCGCGGCGGCCGTCGCGCCGGTGATAGCGGCCGAAGCCCCGCCGCCGGGCGTGGGGACCTTCGCCGCGAGCGTTTCAAGGAACGCGCCAACGGGCTGTGACGCGATGGATTGGGCGGCCGTGTCGCTGCTCATGTTGGTATGGTAGCCGATTGTCAGGCGCGGGCTTTGTCAAGAAATCGTGCATGCGCGACGGTTGTGGGGATGATCTCGTCTGGTTTCTCGTCGCACCACGCGAGGAGCTCATCGAGCGTGATCCATCGGGTGTCGTCGTACTCCCAGTTTGTCTGTATAAGTTGATCGTCCGTGAGTATCACATCAAAGTGAATGTCCTCAGAGTTCACATTTCCATCAAAGACGATTGAGCGTGGTGTGATGTAGTTCGGGTCAAGCTCAATCCCGGTCTCCTCGCGAACTTCTTTCATCAGTGAGATAACAAGTTCGAGTGGTGACATGGAGTCATGATACTTGGGAGGCTGCACACCACCGCTTGGTCCAAACTCCCACAGCCCGCCGTAACAATGAGAGTTTTTCGATCGTCTTCCAATGAGATACCTGAGTTGATCAGGGTCAGAGCGTTGAATGCATGCAGTGACCGCAAAGAGACGGACCCCAAGATCGAGATGAAGCTTCGCATGATCAGAGTTGTATACCGCGTGGTGCTTGTACTGTTCGATTCGTGCGGTGATTACACCTGTCTCAGGCTCGTAGCGTTGAAATGCAAGAATGAGGCCATTGAAGTATCTCGGGTTCTGTTCGCACATCTGAAGCCAGGCGTTCTCAACTTCTTCAGGCGAGTGCCAATCGAGACTATTCGAGTGTGATCGTTCAATTTCGATTCGAGTCAGCTTCTCAATTGGGTTGAGATATGCTTCTACCATTAGCTCAGGAACCCACCGATCTGTCCTCCAAGATCACCCAGCCCCAGCTCCTCCGCTTCGCGAGAGATCTCTTCCTGCACGCGACGCTGGGCCTTCTCGGTCGCGTCGTTGATCGCATCCTTGATCAACTGCGTCGCCAGGTCGCGGGTCTTCTCATCGACGGCCATCCCCGCGAGCAGGGACGGGTCGAGCGTGAGGTCCAGCAGCTTCATCTTCCCGTTGACCACCGCGCGGCACGCGCCGCCGCCGGCCTCGCCCTCGATACGCATCGCGTCGATCTTGGATTTGAGTCGCTCGCCCGCTTCCGCGAACTGCTCCTTGTTCTTCATCAATGAGCCGAGCGCCTGCATGGCTTTGAGTTTGTCGCCGAACATATGGGGTATCCCTTCGATCAATCAGTTGTTCTTCGGATGCACGCGTTTGACCTCGCCCTCGAAGACATCGAGCACGGTCTTCACCAGCGGATCGTTCTCCACTTCTTCGGGAGTCGGTGTCCGCGGTTGCGGCTTGGGGGGCTCTGGTGCCGGTGTCGGCTTTGACTCCACCGGCTCGGGCGTCACGCGGCGCTTGCCGGATGGCGCAGGGTCCTTGAACCCCGGTAGATTCGCCCGGTTGGGTGCGGGCTTGGGCGTTTCATTGAAGCTGGGCGACGCCGGCGTTGCGGGGTGCGACTGCACCCGCGCCGAAGCCGCCCTCACGCTTTTTTTAACGCGGGCGCTCCTTGCGAGGTCGCGTTCCCGCCCGCCTTGACGAAGGCGGCGACATCCGCGATCTTCTCCGTCATCGCGAGGCGCACCATGCACGCGTCGAGCAGCGCCCGCGGCGCGGGGGACGACTTGATCGCCCGCTGCACCGATTCGCACAGCGCGATCATGTGCACGAGCCCGGCCGCGTCGAACTGACGCGCACGCTCGAGTTCCTGCTCGCGTGATTCGGGGGAGAGCTCAACGAGGTCCGTGTCCTTGCCGCACGAGCCGAGGACCATGAGATCACGGAACCGATCGAGCAGCGACCCGAGCACCTGATCGCCCGAAACGCCGGTGGAGAGCAGCGCCCCGGTGTTCTTGAGCACGGTCGCGGGGTCCCCCTGGGCGATCGCGTCGATGAGGTCGCTCAGCAGCTCACGCTCAGGCAGCCCGAGCAGTTCTTCGAGGAGCTTGACATCGAGGTTCTTCTGCCCGGCCGCCAGCAACCGATCGAGCAGCGAGAGCGCATCGCGCATCGACCCGTTCCCGAGCCGCGCGAGTGTGAAGATCAGGTCCTCGTCCGCCGTAAACCCTTCCGAGTCGATCAGCGCCCGCAGATGCCCGGCGATGTTGCTCGCGGGGATGTTCTTGAAGTCGAAACGCTGGCAGCGCGATTGGATCGTCGCGGGGACCTTGTGGGCCTCGGTGGTGCACAGGATGAACTTCACATGCTCGGGTGGTTCCTCCATCGTCTTGAGCAGCGCGTTGAACGCGGCCGTGGACAGCATGTGGACTTCGTCGATGATGTAGATCTTGTAGCGCCCCCGCAGTGGGCGATACGCGCTGTTGGCGATCAGCTCGCGTGCCTCTTCGACCTTGTTGTGGGATGCCGCGTCGATCTCGATGACATCGGTGTCGCCGCCGGCGAAGATCGCGTCGGCGATGTCGTCCTTGTGCTCAGGATTGTTGAGCTCGTTGGCGAAGATCCTCGCCATCGAGGTCTTTCCGACCCCGCGTGTCCCAATAAAGAGGTAGGCGTGATGGACGCGGTCTGAATCGATCGCGGCCTTGAGCGTGCGGGCGATGGGGGCTTGTCCGACGACTTCGTCGAATGAGCGTGAACGATGCTTGCGGGCAAGGGCGGTATAGGCCATGATGGGATCATATCGGTAGAAGGCCGGATTCGGCCATGGTGATTCATTTGATTGGGTAATTCATGAGTAGTTTTCAAGATTGGTCCGAGCCGCCAGAGTACGCGATTCTGTTCACAGAACCGACTCCACCCGGCCCGGAAGCACTGGAACAGTTGAATCCAACGGAGATTGAGTATCACGACGATGGTTCATGGAGCGCGAAGCTCGAATCAGTCAACGGTTGCCTGGTGCTTGTACACAGCCACCCGAGCCCGGTGTTCGATTTCGAACTCGCTGCCAGTTTATCGCCCGGGCTGAGTGAAGAAGAACGCAGCGAGATGGGCAATGCACGCTGCGGGTGGAATCTGTTCATCGACCCTGGGGCCGGGCCTGTGCTGCAAACCCGCAAGCAGACACTCTGGGCGCTGGGCAACATCTTCCAGATCATCGACAGCGGTATTGGGTTCTACAGCTTCGATTCGATGCGGCTCTGGTCGCTTGCCATGCTTGCAGATGAGCTCATGACCAAAGCAGGGTTGGATATCGACGCCCTCTACGGCATCCATCCGGTTGCGAACGAAGACGGGTCGCGCTGGGTGCACACGCACGGGCTGGCGGCGCTGGGCGGGTTCGATATCGACCTGATCAACCCGTCTGATGATGTGCTCGGGATCGCGCACACGCTGATCCGATCGCTCGCGTTCTCGATCGTAGAGGGCAGCTTGGTCATCGATGAGCCCATGTTCCAGATCGCGCAGCCCAAGGGAATGATCCGCATGGTCCCCGCCCGAGAGTTCGACGAGAAAGTCGATCCGAGATTTCGCGGAATCCGGGAGGCAGACGAGAATCACATCGAGAACCGGGCGGTTGTGTGCGAGCCCAAGCTCAAAAAAGGCATGCTCGGGCTGGGTAAGTCAAAGCTGGAGCCGAGCCGGTTTGTGCGGGGGCGCGTGAGCGAAAACACAGTGTTCGGGATGTCCAAGACCGCAACGGATCTGATTGCCCAGCGCAGCCAGGAGACATATCCCTTGCTCGTCGAACTGATGGATGAGTTCGAGAGCCTGGAACTGCCTGTCCTCGCCAAGGTGGCGTGCCGGGTCGATTCTGGTCAGAGCGACGAGCACATCTGGTTCGAGGTTCACAACGCTGATATCAACGGGATCGATGCAACATGCCTCAATCAGCCGTACGAAGTCTCGGGGCTCAAGCAGGGAGATCGGGGCCGGCATGGGTTCGGGCAGATTACCGAATGGCAGATGCAGACACCGATTGGGTCGATCACCCCGAATCAGCTGGGCGTGATCCGTCAGATCCGCTATAACCGCGAAAAGCTTGAAGAGATCATGCGCCAGCATCGGGCAGAGAACCCGGGGTAATCACAACCCGCCTTGGTCGATGCCCAGGACACCGACGGCACCGGATGACGGCCGCTTATGGCTGCTGCGGTCAAGCCCTGACCAGGTTCACGGGCCACCCGTGCATCGGGCCCGGGCATCGACCAGAGCGGGTCGTGAACGAGCATCATAGATCGCCCACCCATCCACGCCAAGGGGACACGCCACGGGGTTTTCGTGGCGAACGCAACAATCCGAGATACAATACCTTGCGATGATCTGGAACGGATTCAGACGAAAAAAAGTTCTCGACGCGGGCACTCGGTTTCGAGCCGAGCACTCGCGCTTCCTTACCCTTGCGCTTCTCTCGGGGCGTCGATACCCGCGCATCCCTGCCAAGCGTGTCGATCGTGGGGGGTACACGGGGTTGATGAAACTCGATGAGGGCGAAAAGCGAGCCGCCATGTGGTGGGCGGCGGCCCTGAACCGGGTCGATGACCCCAGCAAGTGATCCCATGAATCCCTGATCAAGGGAGATTCCCGGTCGATTTCCGCGATTCTGTCCCATTTCGGGGCACGCTGAGCCGATATCGTCCCATATATCATGGCGTTAGCGACACCGCTATCGTTGCATACCAATGACCCGACCCATCCACGCGGGAGTGATAGTTCCGATGAGTGATACCACGGCGACTGAACCCAATGTCCAAAGAGCTCCGCTGAACCCAAGATGGCGGTTCAAACTCGGGGTGATTGCCCTGATCGTGTTCCTTGTCGGATGCTGGGGACTCTGGGACGCGACGAGCGTCTATCCGAACCGGGGCAAGAAGTTCGCGGATTGGGCGAAGTGGCAATATCTCGAGGAATCCAAGAAGGCCGACGAGGAAGACTTCGGGATCTTCCTTCGCGATACCTCCGTGACGGACCCGCACGCCGAGCTCGAACGGCTCAACGCGCCCGAGCGTTTGGCGCAGAACCGTCAGGACGCCGGGAACCCGAGCTCATCCCGCTCAAAGCGTGCCTCCATGCAGAACGCGCGATTGCAATGGCTCGAGGCGCTCGAGATCGTCGGGATGCTCAATGCGGAGAACACCACGATCGAATCGCCTCAGCGTGAGCTCGATGCGCTGCGTGAGAAATGGTCCGCGAGTTCCACGAATCCCAAGCCGCTCAGCGCATTCGATCTCATGTCGCAATGGCTGATCATGGGGGTGTGCTACACCGTAACGCTCATCATGGTCGTGCACATGATGCGAGTCGCGTCGCGGAAGTACACCTTTGAACACTCCACGATGACACTCACCCTCCCGGGAGGGGCGAGCATCACGCCTGATGATCTCGAAGAGGTCGATAAACGCAAGTGGGACAAGTTCATCGTGTTCCTGAAAATCAAAGACACGCACCCCAACCTCGGCGGGCAAGAGGTCAAGATCGATACCTACCAGCGTCTCCTGATCGAGGACTGGGTCCTCGCGATGGAAGAACAGGCCTTCCCCTCCCAAGAAGGTGAAGATGCGCCCAACGAACCTCAAGAAACGAGTGAAGACGACGATTCAAGCAACGCGTAACCTATCCCGGGCGGAGGGGCTCACATGAGCTGGGAGATGTGGGTCATCGCGACGATCGCGTTCTTGTCCGGGCTTTCGGGCCTGGTGATGATCGTGCTCGCGCTTCCGGGGATCTGGTTCATGGTTCTGTGCGCCGGGGTGTGCTGGTGGTGGCAACCCGGGATCATCTCCGGCAAGGCCGTCATCACCCTCGCGATCATCGGTATCGTCTCCGAAGCGATGGAGATCGTCGCGTCCGCGGCTGGCGCGAAGAAGTTCGGCGGGTCCAAGCGCGGTGCCATGGGCGCCATCGTGGGGACCATGCTCGGAGCGCTTTTCGGGACCGTCTTCATTCCCATCCCGATCCTGGGCACGATCCTGGGGGGAATCCTCGGCGCGGGCGCCGGGGCGCTCATGGTTGAACGCTCGATCGTGCAGATGACATGGAAGGACTCCATGAAATCGGGATCGGGTGCCGCGATCGGGCGGACGATCTCGATCTTTATCAAAATCGGGCTCGCGATCGGCGCGGGTTTGTTCTTCGTCATCGCCGCATTCGTCTAATCATCGCACATAAACGATCGGGCCGCGATATACTGCGCCCAGAGAGATCCATTCATCTTTGAGGAATACGAACGACATGCCTGACAGCCCCGCGCCGGCACCCGAGCAGCAGAGCAACCCGAGCAACAAGGAACCCAAGTTCTATGTGCTCGATACCAATGTCCTCCTGCACAATCCCGGCGCGCTCTTTGTGTTTCAGGAAAACCATGTCGTGATCCCCTATCCCGTCCTTGAGGAACTCGACGCGATGAAGCGCCGCGAGGACGATGTTGGGCGTTCGGCACGCTCCGCGATCCGCTCTCTCGATCGGCTTCGCAGATTTGGGAAGCTCACCGAGGGTGTGCCGCTCTCCAAACTCGGCAGCCAGGCCGGGGGCGCAACGGGAACGCTCTCGATCGATATCAACGATCACGAGCGACCCGCGATCCTGTCGGCAGACAAGCCAGACAACCGGATCATCGCCGCGGCATGGGCTCTCAAGCACGAGAAAAAGCGTGTCACATTTGTCTCCAAGGATCTCGCGGCACGGATCAAGTCCGATTCGCTCGGGATCCGGTCGGAGGACTTCCTCAACCAGCAGGTCGACGCGGACAAGCTGTACACAGGGTTCATCGAGCTCAAATCGTCCAGCGCCGAGATCGACACGCTCTACCGCGACCGCATGCTCGCGGTCGAAGACCTCGAGGAGTATCTGCAGGTCAAAAACGCGGACGGCGAGGTGTACACTCGCGAACTCACCCCGAACCAGTATGTCGTGCTCGGTGATGTCGAGGACGAGGCGCACTCGGGTCTCGCGCGACGCCTCGCTGATACGGAGCACCTGATCCCCGTCGCCTCGCAGAAGAAGCCCACCTTCGGGATCGTCGCACGCAATGTGCAGCAGACGATGGCGCTGGACCTGCTGCTCGACGACGAGATCAAGCTGGTGACCCTGCTCGGCAGCGCCGGCACGGGCAAGACCCTGCTGGCGATCGCCGCGGGGATGTGCAAGGTGTTCCAAGAGGAACGCTACGACAAGCTGTTGGTCGCACGCCCCATCATGCCCATGGGACGCGACATCGGATACCTGCCCGGTGACAAGGACGAGAAGCTCGGCGCGTGGATGCAGCCGATCTTCGACAACCTCACCTACCTGATGTCCACCCGCGGCGCACCGAACCAGAACGCGGAGAGCAAAACCACCGAACAGCGCATCGATAAGCTCGTCGCGGACGGGCGGTTGGTGCTCGAGCCCCTGACCTACATCCGCGGGCGCAGCATCCCGCACCAGTTCATGATTGTGGATGAGGCGCAGAACCTGACACCGCACGAGGTGAAGACGATCGTCTCGCGTATCGGTGAGGGGACCAAGCTGATCCTAACGGGCGACATCGGGCAGATCGATCACCCATACCTCGATTCGTCATCGAACGGGCTGAGCTACACGGTCGAGAAGATGCGCGGCTTGGGGATCGTCGGCCACATCACGCTCCAGAAGTCTGAGCGCAGTACCCTCGCGAGCCTCGCGGCCGAGCGACTGTAACCCACGAATCGGACCCGATATCAGCGGTTTTCAACCAGCGTTTCGATGCGGTTGTACTGCACCCGGAAATAGTCGCGCCACAGTTCGTTTGTCTCGCGAAGCTGCGCCTGCTTGATGGTTTCGAGCAGTGCCCGATCGCCTCTGCCGAGCATCTCGGCGCTGCGTGCGAGCCCGCGCATCGCGGGGAGGTAGTACTGATCGCGCTGGAGCGCTTTCTGATAGCTATCGAACGCATCGGCGGCCCAGCCCACACGCTGGTAGGCCAAGCCGGTGTTGTAGAGCGGGCGTGGGTCTGTGGGCTCGATGCGGGCTGCAATCTGAAACGCGCTGACCGCGTCGGCGTAGTTGTTCTGTTCCATGAGCAGCTGGCCCATGTTGTTCCACGCCGCGTAGAGCTGGTCGTCGAGTTCGAGCGCGTTGCGATACTCCTCGAGCGCCTCGTCGTGCTTGCCCTCTTTGTAGAGCTTGGTCGCGGTCGCGTAGTGCTCGCGTGCCTTTGCACGGTTCTGGTGCAGGACCTGCATCGACGGATCGATCTCTTCGAGGTTCGACGAGCGATCACGCTTGGGTGCGCTGCTTGAGCACGCGCTGAGCGTGAGCCCCGCGCCGATCAGACACACGCCGAGCATCGAGCGGGTAATACGAGTGTTCATGGGGTATTTCATCGCGTTCATCGCGTCGGTTCTCCTTAGGGCTTGCGTTCATATCGCGCGAGCACCACATCCATGGACCACGCCGTCGTCCGGGGTTCGATCGAGATCTCGCGGACATGCATCCCGGGGATCTCCTGTTCCGCGAGACGCACCCAGTTGAGCAGATCCTCAAGCGAAGCGTCACGGATGTTTCTGTACGGGTACGAGCGCAGGATCGCGTCCCCCTCGGGTCTAGCGCTCTGATTGCGCGGCAGCCCGATCCCGGATTCAAGCCCGGCACGCTTGCCCAGGTTGTCGAGTGTTGAGAGGATGTCGGGCAACGGATCGAGCAAGCCGCCGTCCGGGTTTGTGCTCTGCGTCGCTTGCAGGCGTGTGATGTCCATGATCAGGTTTTCGATCCGGATCATCTCACGAGCCGTACGCTGGTTGCTGTCCGCTGCGGCGGCCTGGGTCTGCCACGCGACAATAAGCGTGATCAGCGACACAATGAGCAACAGCGTGCCCAACACGATCAGATGCTTGGGCGCGTTGAGTCGTTGCTGATTCTGCGCACGGGATGCGAGCTCGTAGCGATCATCGGCGCTCAGGCGGGTTTGGCGTGCGTCGAGTGTGCTCATTCTGCTTCCTCCCCATCGGTCCAATCCGCGAGAAGCGTGACCTGGATGTTTCCTCCACGCGGCGTGGGGGAGAGCGTCGAACGCCAGTTGAGCAGGTCGTCATCGATCGACTGGAGGTTGCCCAGGATCTGCTCCGCTTGAGCGATGTCCGTGACATTGATCGCGAGGGTGACGGTCCGAGTATTGACCGTGATTTTCGTCACATCAATGTCGGGCGTGCCGATGACGAACGACACCGTCTCGATCGCTTCGAGCATCGGCTTGGGCAGCGGGAGCTCGACGGGTGCCTGAGCGCGGGTCATCTCGATGAGGCGTGATTCCAAATCGAGGACGGGGGCGCGGGACAGGGTGAGGTTCGAATCAAAGTCGCCGAGCATCGTTCGTTTATCGCTGCTGATGATCTTGGTGTCGGCCTTGATCGCATTGGCACGCGACATGAACTGCCACGAGAGCAGGAACACAACGAACGCGGCGGCGGTCAGCGCCAGCCCCACCCAACGGAACATGGACCGGTGCGCCCGCGTCGGACGAGAGACGAGCCCCTCGATGGACGCGAGCGAAGCGGACATCTCGCGCTGCGCGATTCGTTGCAGTGTCGCGCCCACAGGGTCGGGCTCGCCCATCAGATCGAGCGTGGCGTCCGGCCAACGCTGGGTCAACGCCGCGCCGAGCTGGGCCGCGTCGTAGGGCATCTCCAGCGCTGAGGATTCGTCATCCGGTGATACCGGTGGGCACACCGGTTCCCCGATCACGATCACACGCGACGGGCTCACGCCCAGCTGGGATGACCAGCCGAGCCAATCGGACGCCAGTCGGGCGACATCGGATTTCCAGACCATGACGCGTGGTTCGTGCTCGCCGTGCACCCGCCGGAGCCGCGCCGAGCCGGCGCAGATCAGCTCGCCCTCGCGGGACCACGACCAGATCAGACGCGAATCGATGGGGTCGATCGCAACAACCGCACAGACCGGCGCGTCGGAGCTGACGATCCGTTGAGCGCTCGCAGACGAGTCCAGCCCCGGGTCCCACGCCGTGCACAGCGCATGCCAGATGCTTGAAAACTTCCCCGGGCGAATGCCGGCGGCATCGAGCGTGTCCTTGAGCAAGCGTCCGGGCACATCGGGGATCGCCAGCACGCCGCGTCGTGACCCCGTCGAGGTCTGGTCCTCGCTCAGCGGCTGAAAATCCATCTCGCGTGGGAGGCGGGGGAGCCGATCGCCAAGCGCGCTGTGTTCGATGGGTTCGAGATCGTCAGGATCGTGCTCGATGGGACCATCAGAGACCACCGCGTCCAGCGCGTGCGGGTCCGCGTCCTCGGGCTTCACCCAGGTGCAGGCGGCTCCATCGGTATCGAGAACAATCGCATGGAGCGATTTGTTCGTGCCCATATCGAGCCGCTGCTTCACCCATTCGGATGCTTCCTGAATTGTTTCAAGGATGAGCTCGGTGTCCGCGCCCGGATCGACGACCCAGGAGTCGTCGGTATGGCCGCCGACGAGCCGGACACCACGCAGGATCATCCCGCGATCTGTTCTTCGGATGTAGCAAAGGCGATCGCTCAATGGATGGGTCCGCTCGCGTCTGGGTGAATCATGGACAGGTACATGGGGTGTTTAATCGTTGCGTCGATCCTGGCGGCGCCGAACCTCTGCGGGCTGATTATTCTCCGCGGCGTTCCCACGGATGCGGACGAGTGGTTCTGGCGTAGGACGCCGATTCTCATTCTCGGGCGAGAGCCCACGCTTTTCGCGTTCGAGTCGTCGCCGTGCGTTCTGCTGCTGACGAGCGGGGAGCGATGCAATGTACGCCTCTTCCTCAGCGGTCAGGAGCGAATCGCTCTTTGTCTCCGATTCGACAACCTCGAGCTCTGTCCCGTTGACCATCGTGACGGCCGGGCCCGATTTGTCAGCGAGTTCGATCACCGCGTTGCCCACATCATCGCCGACACGGATGTAGTCCGGCGTAACGCGCAAGATCTTCACATCCTCAAACTGATCATCGCCCGCCTTGGCGGTGTCCCCAACGGAAACAATGCGCTGCTTGCCATCGATACGGATGAACGCGTGCTGGGACTTGCTCGAGTTGATGAACCCGATGTACTTCACACGCCGGATGAGATTCGCGTCATCGACCGTAGGCTTGTTCTCGTCTCCCCCGTCATCAGGGTCTTCAGTTGTCGGTTCGATCGGTTTGGGTGTGATCTGAGGTGCGTTGTCGAGCAGCGAAAGCCGCTCCGCAAGCCCGATCGTGTCGACATCGATCGATCGATTCGGATCGATCTCGCGTTGTTCATCGTTCTTGCCCGCCGTGTCGCCACCCGAGGGCAACTCCTTGGCGCGGATGATCTGCAGCGTCGTCCCCTGCTCATGCTCGGACGGGCCGACGAAGCCCATGCCAACCGCGACACCCCCGAGCACAAAGATCAGGGCGCCCGCCTGAGCGCCGATGGTCCATGTCTTTGCTTGGGATCGTGTGAGTGGGTTGCTCATGTCTTCATCTCGAATCGGGTCTTGGTCGTCTCTGTACGCTTTTTATCGGCTGATGCCTCGGGCGGATTCCACTATCCACCCCTGTTTCGTGTCGGGATTTCGAATGCCGTGCCCGATCAGGATCGGGCGTTCCCCGGCAACAGCGGGAGTCTAGGTGACCCGCACGGGGTGTGCTCAGTAGAGCTCGGAGAGATCATACTGCTCATCGAGGTCGAGCTCTCTCCAGGTGATGAACGCACCGATCTCCGTTGGATTGCCTGATTGACTGCTGCTACTGCTTCTTAGGTTTGTCACCCCGCCGTATCGGGCGATCAGCTGCCCTTGACGGACCCCGCCACCGGCGCGGACCTCGATGACGACGGCCCAGAGCTCAATATCTGTGGCGAAAACCCGAAAGATCGCTGCTCGCTGCTGCGAATCGAGCCCGGCGGAGGTCGCGACCTGGGTGAGCTCTGTTCGCGAGATCGATTCCGGGTTGTCTCGGAGCGAAAACAACTCGGAGATAAACCGGTCCGCCTGAGAGCCAGCCACGACACGGGCCGCGGCATCCAGGACCACATCGCTCGCGGACGCGATACTGATCGTGAACGGTCCGAAGGGGCGCGTCTCACGCAGGTACTCCTCTTCGGTCGTGCTCGCCGCGAGGTTGCGGAGGATCAGTCCGCCTTCCTCGATGACCGTGTCGCTCTGATTGGTCAGGTTCGAGAGCGCCGCTCCCTGCGCATCAAGGAGGAAAACCGCAACCTCGGACCCATCCGCGAGAATGATATCCATCGCGTGCCCGGTCTCGGGCTCGAGCACCTCGTACAGATCTCGCCCGTTCTGCTGTCGCAGCCACGCGCCGATCGCTTCCTGCAGCCCGCGTCCGAGATGGTGCTCCTGATACTTGCTGACCTGGCGGGCAACGGTCTTGGACTGGGCGCTGAATCGCATCATCGCGAACCCGATCCCCATCGAGACCACGAGCAGGAGCAGAATCACCATCACAAACGCGAATGCGCGTCGGTCGGATCGGGATGTGTCGCTCGGGTGGTTCATGAATCGTCTGAGAAATCGAACCGGTTCCCGCCCGGGCCGGTGTTGCCGTTGTTGTTCCCATTGCCGGGGCGACCGCCAGTGCCGCCGCCGCCACCGCCATTTGTGTTGCCGGTGTTCGTGTTGACATCGCCGGTGTCAACGGTGTCGGTCTCGGAACTCGACGCGGCTGTGGCGACATCGAGGGGATCATCGCCGAGGACCCAGTCGACCTCGAACATCCACGACGCGTACTGCTGATTCGTCAGGATCACCTCGAACTGCACATACGCCGGGAGATCATCCATCTCCAGCCCCGCGTGCTCGGTGATGAACTCATCCTCTTTATAGAACTCCCACACGCAGCGTTCGATCTCGCGGAGCAGGGGCACCGCGCCCGACAGGCGCTCGCGGATCTCATCCTCGGTCCCAACGGTGTCGGGCAACGGCCCGTAGCCCTCCAGCAGCTGCTCGGACTCATAAGTAAGAATCGGACGCCACCACAGGGTCCAGCTGGGGATTTCGGGCTCCTGGAGCTGGCTTTGCTCGGGCAGATTCTCGTTCATGCTCTCGATGCCGGAGTTCGAGAGACCGAGCTGGGCCATGATGTATTCGCGTTCACCGGACGGGCGAAGCTCGAACACGCCACGGGTGATGCCCTGAGACCCGTCCAGGGCGGAGAAATCGAGCGATTCTTCTTTCGATTGAGCCGTGTACCACTCCGCTGCGTTGGACGCAAGCCCCGGCGGCACAGGAGGAGTCGCGCAGACGACTTCGAGGCGTTGCGGCTGCCAGCCAGAGGAGTCGGGCTCGACCGTGTAATCGGTTTCCAGAATCAGTCGATCGCGCTCCGTGACTTCCTCGTCGTCGGCTTGATCTTCTTCGCTGCCCGCACGCACCACGGTGCTGGTGTCCGCTTCTTTCATCTGCAGACTCAGCATTGCTCGCGACAGCGAGGTGTGCGCGATGCTGAGCTCGTTGGTCCGTTCGAATCGGGTCGCGAAAACCCGCTCAGCATTCCGCAACGCGATGAACACGCTCAGACAGCCGGCCAGCACCAACCCTGAAAGGACGAGCGCGAGGGTCACCTCGATGAGGGTGAAGCCGCGGGCGCGATTGGAGGTGCGTGGGCGTGTCATCCGCCGAGGTCCTCCATCATCGATTCGAAGAGCCGCTCGATCCCACCGGGTTGCTCGAGAAGGGTTTTGAGCGAATCGGGGTTGTTGAAGGCGAGCGGGTCGATCAGGCGTGTGATTTCACAGTTGGGAACCTCGGTGGTATACGAGCGTGATCCGCCGGATTCCGCCCCGAGCCAGACTCGGATCTTGATGAGCTTGATCCGCGAGAGGTTCGCCCCCGATCCGATCCCGTCGTCGGTGTCGTCCTGCATGTTGTCGAAGACAAACTCAACGGGCGCTTCCTCGATGCTCCAACGGTAGAGATCGATGTCGTATTCGATGGGGAGCGACCGATCCGGGAGGGAATCGCGATCGTCGATGTGCTGAAGGATCAACCGGTTCGCGAGTTCCGCGGCCCCGAGACGCTGATCCATCCGGCGCTGCGACTGGCTCATGAACGACACGCCACCGGCGAGGGTGGAGGCCACCATCGCCAGCAGCACGCTCGCCAGCATTGCTTCGAGGAAGGTGACCCCGCGCCGTGTGTGGTATCGGCGTGCGCGGAATGCGAGATGGCGCTGCGGGTGGGTCATGGTCCTCGCCGGGGCTTAACGCTTACTGCGACGCGTTCACATCCATCGTCCAGAGATCGATATCGTCGGAAGTCTGGATTTCCCTATCCGGGCCCGAGCTGATCAGCGTAAACGGCTGGCTCTGGTGCGTTGGGCTGTAATAGAACGGCTGATCCCACGCATCGAGCTCTGTTCCTTCCTGGATGAAGCTCGGAATCAGCGTGCTGATATTCTGCGGGGGGGTGCCGGCGTTCTCAGCCATATATGAGGTGATCGCGGTCTTGATCGTGGTCATCGAGGTCTTCGTGACGCGGGTGCGGGCACGCGACAGGTAGCCTGGTACCGCGATCGCAGCACCCGCCATCAGGAGCCCAATGATCACAAGCACGGCGGTTAGCTCGATGAGCGAGAAGCCCGGGCGGGCCGTTTTATAGGATCGCATGATCGTGGCATCGATGCGTTGATCGAGCGAGCTGTTCGTGTTCGTCGTGGTCATCCGATTCTCCCGTAAGTCATTGCGTGCATAACGCTTGAGTGTTCTATATCTTGCATTCTACCGCCCGCGTGGGGCGTCGGTTCACATATGTTGGCTCAGAGTGCCCCGCCCGCCATCGAGAACATGGGCATCATGATCGCGAGGATGATCGTGCCCACGATCAGGAACAGCAGGACGATAAGCAGCGGCTCGAGCACCGCCATGAGACGGGCAGTCTTCTTATCCACCTCCGCGGCATGGTCTTCCGCGAGCGCGTTGAACGCGTCTTCAAGGTCGCCTCCCTGATCCGCGGCGACAAGCAGACGCCGGGTCGATTCGGGCAGCGAGTTGACCTTCATGACAAGGTTGCGGAACACCCCGCCCTCAATCAACCGAAGCCGCATCCGCTGAAGATCGCGATTCAGGTCCGGGTGGGTGATGGCGGCGCTGGATACATGGAGGGCATCGCCCAGCGGGATGCCCGAGCGCGACATGGAGGACATGACCGCGAAGAAACGCGTAAGCTCCTGCTCCATCACCACATCGCGTACAAACGGAGCACGCCGGGTCAGCTGGATCCCCAGCTTGACCAGCGCCGAGCGGAACAGGAACGCGAAGATGATGAGCAGCACCAGCCCCACGGCGCTGGGGATGATGTTCGCCTGCAGGAAGTTGCCCAGCCCGAGCAGCACGCGTGTGACGGCGGGCAGTTCGAGCCCCGCCCGGATCAGCGAGTTGCCGATCATCGGGACGACGACAACGATCATCACCAAGGCCGCGGCCAGTGCGAGGATCAGCACGATCGCGGGGTAGATCACCAGGGTTGCGGCTTTGCCAGAAACCTCGAGCTGTCGCCGCGCGCTCTTGGCGAGTGAATCGCACGCGCCCGCAAGATCGCCCGTCTTCTCCGCGGCCCGATAGGTCGCGATCGTGACCGTATCGAAACTCCCGACCTGCTTGCACGCATCGGCGAAACTCGTACCCTGCGACACGAGATGACGCAGACGATCGATCCGATCCCGGTTGGGCTTCGAGACAACCCCCGCCGCGACTTCGAGCGCTTCGGTCAGCGTGACGCCCCGCGAGACCAACTGGGCGATCTGAGCATCGAAGGCCGCGTGATCCTTGAGCGACATCTCGACCTCGGAACCCGCCCAATCGGGGAGTTTCCAGGTGCGAACGAGGGTCTGCTTGTCTTTCTTAAGGATCTCCGCAAGCGCACGCTCAGAGCGGGCATTGCGGATTCCCATAGATTTACCACCGCTCGACTTATTGGCGAGATAAAAGAAGGAACGGGATGTGCTCGCGGCTCGGCTCATGAATCAGATCTGGAATTGGGCTATTCGGGTCCCGAAACAGGGTTTATCGGGTCAATCCATCGTTTGACGCCGATCATTGTACGATCAGCGACAGGATAAGTGCAGAAACACCCCAACTTGCACGCTCAACGACCATCAGGCAATCATGATGCACGAAAGACCTTGATAAAGTGTGATCTTCTGCCCGCTCATTGATCCCAACGGGCACAGGCGGGACAATATCAGACGCCCATCCGCGGCGATCTGTACCCTCTCTCCCACCCACGAGATCATGCATGACCACGATGCCCACGACTGAGAACTCCACCGCCGACTCCTCAACACGCGAAACCATGCGTTCGTTGATCAAACACCACGCCGGCACGGGGCTTGAGTTCCGAGAGGACCGCCCCGTCCCCTCAACGGGACCGCGGGAGGTCCGCATCAAGGTTTCCAAGGTCGGGATCTGCGGCACCGATCGTCACATCTGGGAATGGGACGAATGGGCGTCCAACCGCATACCCGTCGGCATCATCACCGGGCATGAGTTTGTCGGGGTGATCGACAAGGTCGGGGCAGCCGTCACGAAATACAAAATCGGGCAACGCGTCAGCGCAGAGGGGCACCTCACCGATGGCGTCGATTACAACTCCCGCACCGGCAACGCACACATCGCGAGCGACACCACCATCTTCGGGATCGATCGGGATGGATGCTTCGCGGATTACATCGTCGTCCCGGAGGACAATGTCTGGCCACTGCACCCGGACATCTCGGATAAACACGCCGCGGTCCTCGACCCCTTGGGCAATGCCGTCCACACGGTGATGGCGGCGGGGGTCAGCACGAAGACGGTCCTGATCTCGGGAGTCGGGATCATCGGGCTCATGGCCGTGACGGTCGCACGGGCCGCCGGCGCGAGCCGGATTTATTGCACCGACATCAACCCCCCGCGTCTCGAGCTGGCCAAGAAGCTCGGCGCGACCGAAGCATTCGACGCTCGCGATGATTCATGGATCGAACGCGTTCGCAAGGAAACCTACGAGGGGGTCGATGTGCTTCTCGAGATGTCCGGCGCACCCGCCGCGATGGATCAGGGGTTCCGAGCGCTCCGCAACGGCGGCACGGCCGCCCTTCTCGGGCTCCCCGCGCGGACGGTTGACTTCGACTTCAACAAGCACATCATCTTCAAGGGATGCACGGTGCTGGGCATCAACGGACGAAGGATGTGGGACACCTGGTACCAGATGGAAAAACTTCTGCTCTCCGGGCGTCTCGAGCTCGACGACATCATCACCCACGAGTTCCCGATCGAACAGTTCGAGCAAGCGTTCGAGACCATGATCTCCGGCGAGGGAATCAAGGTGCTGATGAACCTGAACAGCTGAAAATACTGGCGGCCACTACAGGATCGGATACACTCCATGCATGAAATATATTGCATGCATGGTTTTGATGGTGTTGTGCTCGGTCGGCTTCGCGGGTCCGGTTCCACACATGCCCGAGCTCGAAGCCTTCATTGAGAAGGGGGAGTTCGTCACCACGACGGATCTCAAACAGCGCGGGTGCGAGGTCGAGCAGCGAGCGCTCTTCGAATCATATCAAAGCCGGCTCGGGCTCAGCGAAGAAGAAGTCCGCGCACAGTTCCCCGACATAGTCATGTTCGTGGGTTATCTCGGCGGCGGCAAGTTCGACGCCGAGCTGTACGAGACATTCAAAGCCCGTTGCACGCTCGACAGCGAGGATCTGTACCTCCGACATAACGCGATCCTCAAGGCGTTCGATCAGGACACCTCGCGCGAGGACCTGCTGGAAACGATGCGACTCAACATTCTGGAGATGCGAGCGCAAGGCTACTCCCCGATCCGTGTGAGCGGCGCCTCCGCGGACTACCGCAAGCGTGCCGAAGATGAGAACGACCATATCGCGGACGATCAGTTCATGATGGAGCAGGTCGCGTTCATGCTCAGCACGATCGAGCTTGACACAAAGGCCCGGGTGTACCTCTTCGATAAGTTCGTCGACCCGTACATCGATGTGAAGGACGAGGGACTCCGGGGTGCGGTCTACAACACATTCGAAAACACCGAAGGCATCGATCCCTGGTTTCTTCATATGGTCCGCGGAGTGAATCAGGAGCGGATCGCCTGGATCAAGCGTGGCGGTGGGTACGCGTACACCGTCAGCGGTGAGGAGTTCAATGCGTTCCACCATCATCTCGACGAGTCGATCAAGCACCTCAAGAAAGCCTACGAGATCGATCCCCTCTGCCCACAGGCGCCGGCCTTCCTCGTGCAGAGCGTCTATCCCAGAGGCTCGATGTGGCAGAGCGAAGGGTGGACATGGTTCGGGCGGACGCTGATCGGCTGTATCGACTACGGCCCGGTGTACGACTCGATGCGCCACATCACCCAGGACAAGTGGCACGGCGATCTCACATCCCGTGCCGAGTTTGCTCAGTGGTGCGCGCGGCTCGATCTGGCAGGATACGGGGTTGGGCTCCAGGCGCTCCTGAGTTTGGAACGCTCATGGTGGACCTACGGCGTTGATTACGGCGACGCGGATTGGTTCTGGGAGGAAGAGGGGGACGCGATCGAAGCGGTGATGCGTTCGTTCGAGCGTCGCATCGAGCTTGGCTGGGATTCTGATCTGGACTACGAGCACTCGATCCTCGCCTTCCTGGAGTACCGGTACAACGGAGACCTGGAAAAAACGGCGATGCATCTCCGCGCGTGCGAGAATGGGATCAATGCCTACGCACGGCGCAAGATGCGATTCGATGACCTGAATCTCGTCGCGATCACATTGCCACTGAGCGTGGAGCAGACAAAGCCCAAGGCGCTGGAAGCGGTTGCGCACGAACAGGCGGGCAACCTCGACCTCGCGATCGATGTCTGGAACGAGGTGTACACAGAACTCGTGGAGATTGATGATATCGAAGCCGCCGATGCGCTCAGAGATCGCCTGCAGGGGCTCCGGTGGAGGTCCGTCTACGACGAGCGTTCCGGCTGGATCGACATGCGCTTCGATGAGCAGATGAGCGGCTGGATTACACACGAGGGTGATTGGGCGCGGATCGATAACAAAACTGTACGGGGAACGATGAAGGGTTCCGACAACGAGTTATTGCTCGTCGCGGATCTCATCACCGGCTATTGGTATGAGATGGAAGCCACCGTCCAGCACGAGGGAGCACTCGAGCCGCATCTTTCATTCGGGATCAACTTCTGTCGCGGTCATCGACAGTCAGATGGATGGGATCAGATGCGTTTCCTCTCCGTTCGGCCCAACGAGCAACTCGGCACATTCGGATGGCATTATGCCGGCAAGGATATCAAGTCCGAGCTCCCACCAGCCAACGCGGACGGGACCTACCGGATCCGACTCAAGCTGCAGGGTGATCGAGTCAGTGGATATATCAACGGGCAGCTTGTCGGCGAGGGAGAAATCCCGAACTGGAAGCCAGATCGCGAGCCGGAAATCATCCGGGTCGGTCTCGGGGCATTCCGCATCAACGACGGGTATGTCGATTTCAGCGACATCCGCATCCGAAAGCGTCGTCCGCCGGAGAAGATCGAGTTCTGATCTCACCCATTCCGCCCGAACTGATTGTGGCAATCGCTGCACGACTCCATCAGCAGCTGCAGCGACCGGTACGCCCCATCGATGTCGTCACGCTCGATCTGCGTTTCAAGCAACGACGCGAGATCTCGGGACTGAATGAGCAGCTGCAGGAACTCGGGCCCGCCCTCGACGGTCTCCTGATCGTCCTCCATATCACGGAACAGATTGTGCATCTGCCCGGCGAGCGAGATCGGAGCCAGGTCCGGATGGTTCTCGGGGGCCTCAAACCCATAATCCGCGCAGTCGTTGATCAGGTCGCTCAGCCGTGACAGCTCGGCCATGCCCTCGACGAAATCATCGATCACAGCCGCCTCAACAAGCACGATCGAGTCGTCATGGAGCTCGGACGCGTTCAACGCCCGGGCTGATTCTGCAGCCTTCCACAGCCCTTTATATTTGGGAGAGGTCTTCGCGATCGTCATGAACTCCAGTGCTTGCTCGTTGGTGATGTCGCCCGAGCCGATCGCACCCACACAGATCGCAGCAGGCCCGCGATGCTTCCCGTGATGGCAGTTGACAAAGATCGGGCGGGGCATGGTCGCCATGGCGTACGCGAGTTCTTTGGATTGTTTCTCGCTGATCCCGTCGTAGGTGGTGGGGATGTGCACAACACGGATCCCATAGCGTTGCGCAAGTTCCTTGTCGGGCGCAACGCCGTCGACGGAAATAACGGTCCGGATCCCCAGCGCCGCCAGCTCGTCATAGGCGAGTTCGCCAACGGGCTCCGCGGCCGAATACAGTTCAGGCGTCAGGGCGTGCAGATTGTGCAGCGCGGACTGCTCGTGCTGATCTTCAGCGTGTGTCTCACCCCCGGGCAGCTGGCTCTGCGTGCTCCGGGAGCCGGCGCACCCCGCGATCGCGAGTGAGGTGCCGACAAACATCAAGACAATCCGGTGTGTAAGTTGCATGCATGAACATATGAACAACAACGCCCGCAAGTTGCGGGCGTTGCCTGGTATTCAGAAGATTGTCGATCTCGGATTAGTCTTCGGGCACATTGTCCGAAGTGACGATCTCGCGGAACTTGGTCCGCAGCGCCTTGGTGATCGGGCCCTCGCCCTCGGAGATCGTGTGGGTGCCCGTCACTTCGAGGTTTTCGTGCGTGAGGATCTCGCGGACCGCGATCATCTCAGCAGCCGAACCGGTGAGGAACACCTCATCGGCGTCGTAGACCTCTTCGATCCCGAACAGTTTCTCTTCGACCTGCATGCCGAGCATGGGGCAGAGCTCATCCTTCACGAATCGGCGGGTGATGCCTTCAAGAATCCCGACCTCGCTGGGCGGCGTAAAGATCTTGCCGTCCTTGATGACGAAGATGTTGTCGCCCGATCCCTCGGACACCTTGCCCTCGGTGGAGAGCATGATGACCTCAAGGAGCTGGTCCTTGGGATCGGTGATCCCGAGCTTCTGGCTCAGGTGGATGGCCTCGCACTTGGCCATGATGTTGTTCAGGTAGTTCAGCGTCTTCACGCGCGGATCCAGGCACGCGATCGGAGTCTTCGGACGATTCGCCAACGCGACACGCATCCCGGACTCGTACATCTCAGGCGGGAACAGCGCGATCGTGTCCGCGATGCAGATCACCCCGGCCTTGGGGCACTGGTACGGGTTGAGCCCCAGCGAGCCCTCCCCGCGTGTCACCACGAGACGAATGTACCCGTTCTTGATCCCGTTGGTTTCGACGCAGCGACGCTGGATGTCGATCATCTCTTCACGGGACACGCCGATATCGAGGAAGATCTTGTCCGCACACTCGTAGAGCCGGTCCATGTGCTGGCCCAGCTTGAAGATCTTGCCGTTGTAGATGCGGATCCCTTCGAAGATCCCGTCGCCGTAGAGCAGGCCGTGATCGAAGACGGAGACGGAGGCTTCCGACTTGGGAAGCATCTTCCCGTTCACCCAGATCATGGGTTCACGGGCGCGATCCGTCTGATCCGCAATCGGGGTTGTGTCGGTCGAAGCCGACGGGGCGCTGGTCATCGATGTCATGTTGTCCTCCATGATGTACGCACTCCGTTGAGCGGTATGTATTCTAGCTTTTCCACGGATTCGCGGCTTCTCAAACACGCGCAACCCGTCAAGATCACCCGTATGTATTCCAAACAAACAGGGTGTAGAGTTCTTTTATCGGCCGGATCGTATACCGCACGCCGAGACGAAATGTTCCGATCTGCCTCCGAAACCGGCGCGATCGTTCACGAAAACGCTTGCTTCTTGCAGAAATCGTGCTTTGCATCGATCAAAACGATGCCCGAACTCGTCAGGTTCGCGGGAATCTGAGATTACCCCGCGGTGCGGATCTCCGCGCCCAGCGCTGATTTCGCTTTCTCCGTGAACAGATCGACCTGCGGATCGACCTCTTCGTGGCGGAGGGTGCGATCGTCATCACGGAATCGCAGCCGGAGGGTGACGGACTTCTTGCCGTCGCCAAGCTGCTTGCCTCGGAAGATCCCCACGAGCTCCCAACCCACGCATTTGTCGAGCGCGAGCTCGGACGCGAGTGACTCGATCGCTGCCCAGCGGGTCGATTCGGGGACGATCAGGGACAGGTCGCGCTCGATCCCGGGGAACTGGGGGAGCATCTCCGCGCGCGACTTGGGTGGGTACGCGTCGATAAGGGTCGCGAGGGTGAGCTCCGCGCCGACGAGCGGGTGCTCAAGCTCGTGTGCGTTGAGCGCCGCGTCGGAGATCAGCCCGAACCCACCGATGAGGGTGGTGGTTTCGTCATGACGGACACTGATGCGTGCGTACGCGTCCGCGTCGTATCCCTTGTGCTCGGGCTTGGCGGGTTCGACGATCGTCGTCGCGTTGGGCCCGAACACGGATTGCACGATCGTATCGATCGAGCCACGCATGACGCGGATGGCGCCCTGCATGTCGTCGTGCTTGGGCTTTTTGCCTTCGAACGGCACATCAATCAGCAGCGCGAGTGATCGGTGCTCCTGGGTCTCGCGGGTCCCCGATTTCTGCGCGAAGCACTGGGCGTGCTCGTACAGGCGGATCCCGCCGGGCGTCGAGGTGCGGGCGCTCTGGTTCGCATGACGCGTCGCGAGCAGCCCGAGCAGCACGCTCGGACGCAGCGTTGGCTCGGCCTTGCGTCGATCGTCGTCCACCGCGACCAGATCGGTACCCGTGCGCTGGAACAGCTCACCCTTCTTGGGTGCGGTGAACGAGAAAGTGATCGTCTCGTAGAACCCAAGCCCGGTGAGGGCACGGGCGATCGTGCTCATCGCGCGTTCGCTCGTCTGCGGCTCACGCGCTCGCACGGGCAAGGTCTCCTGCACGGGGATAACCGCCAGCGAGCGGGCGCGGGCGACCTCCTCGATCAGGTCGATCTCACGGGTGACATCGTGCGAGCGGTGGGGCGGGATGATGCATCTGAGTGTGCCGTCGGATTCGATCGTGGTCTTGAATGACAGCGCATTGAGCAGATCGGCCATCTCGGATGGCTCGGTTTTCACGCCCAGCAGCAGGTCGCAGCGATCGGGGCGCAGCGAGATCGCTTTGTCTTCGGGCAGCGGTGCACCCTCGGACAGAACGCCCTCCGCGAGCTGCCCGCCGGACACTTCGCAGATGAGCGCGACGGCTCGCTGGGCCGCGAAATCGATGGATCGCGGGTCGATCCCGCGTTCGAACCGGAATGCCGCGTCCGTTCGGATCTGCAGGCGCCGACCGGTGTTGCGGACGGAGACGGTGTCCCATGTTGCCATCTCGAAGACGACGGTAGTGGTGTTGTCGTCGACCTGCGAGTCGTGCCCGCCGATGATCCCCGCCAGCGATTGGGGGCGATCCGCGTCGGCGACGACCAAATCGGACGCGCGGAGCTCGTGCTCGCCCGCGTAGAGCGTCTTGACTTTCTCGCCCGGCGTCGCCTCACGGACGATCAGCTTCCCGCCCGCGAGCTTGTCGTAATCGAACACATGGCACGGGTTGCCCAGCTCGAGCGTGATGTAGTTCGTGACATCGACCACATTGTTGATCGATTTCTGCCCGAAGGATTCGAGCGCCTCTCGCAGCCAGTCCGGAGACGGGCCGATCTTCACATCCCGGATCAGGCGGGCCGTGAACAGCGGGCAGCGGTCCGGAACCCGGTTCTCGAGCGTGAGCTCATCGCCGATGGGCGCGCCGAGGGGCGATTGGTTGATCTGCGGCATGGTCAGCACACGGGGCTTGTCCGCGTAGCGGGCCGCGGCGATCTCTCGCGCGATCCCGACATGCCCGAGGCAATCCCCGCGATTGCTCGTGACTTCGACATCGAGGATGGTGTCGCCGTCGAGCCCGGGCTTGTGCTCTTCGATGGGCATCCCCGCCTGGGTCATGATGTGATCGACCTGATCTGCGGTCACATCGCCGGGGGTGAGGTACTGATTGAGCCAACGCAGTGAAATATCCATGGGAGCAAAGGATAGCCGGGTGATGCCCGTAAGTGCGGCACCTGATAGACTCTATAGATGATGCACACGATCCGAACCTGCGTGTTGATGCTGCTGGGCGTCCTTCTCGCGTCGTGCTCGACGAGCAGCGAGCGCGATCCAATCGAACTGCCCAAGCAACGACCGAGCGATTTCACACTCGGGATCGTTGTCTTCGGCGATCCGGACGCCGAAACGATCGAGACGCGATCTGCGAGGTACATCATCGAGCCCGACGGGACCCTCCGGGCCTCCTTCGGCGAGGGCTCCGACGGGCTGACCTATCCCCCGATGACCCGCCGGGTAGACGATTCGACCCTCGACGCGATCTGGGATCGGGTGCGATCGATGGATCTCGACGGCGACGATTGGCGTCTCGTCCAGGCACCCGAGCAGTTCCATACGGAGATGGGGTCGAATCGTGGGTACCTGATGGAGATCCGATCCGATGTGTCGTTCAGCGCCTGGAGCACGGCCGCGGACACCCGGTCCATCCAAACCCTGACCCGCGAACTGGCGTCTCTCGCATGGGTAACGGACTGAGAACCAGGGGGCGTGGGTCTACGCTTCCTTTGATATGAGTGATACTTCAACGATCGTTGGCATCGACCTCGGGACGACGAACTCGCTCGTCGCGATCGTGGATGCGCACGGGCCGCGCGTGCTGGGTGACGATGGCGAGCAGGTCATGCCCTCGGTGGTGCGGGTCGAGCGGGACGGATCGTTCGTGGTGGGCCAAGCTGCGGCCGACCGCATCGTGGAGATGCCCGATCGCACCATCAACTCCGTGAAGCGTCTGATGGGGCGATCGATCCGGGATGCACAGGCGGACGCCGCGTACCTCGGCTATCAGGTCGTCGATGGCGAGCACGACACCGCCCGGGTCCGCATCGAGACCGACGCCGGCGAGAAGGTGTACTCGCCGCAGGAAATCAGCGCAGTAATCCTGCGTGAGCTCAAGCAGCGTGCCGAGTCGGCGTTGGGGCAGTCTGTCGAGAAGGCCGTCGTCACAGTTCCCGCCTATTTCGATGACGCACAACGGCAGGCGACGCGCGACGCGGGCCGCCTCGCGGGGCTGGAGGTCGTGCGGATCGTCAATGAGCCGACCGCTGCCGCGCTCGCCTACGGCATCGGCACCCGCGGCGAGGGGCAATCGCAGACCATCGCCGTTTACGACCTCGGGGGCGGGACCTTCGATATCTCGATCCTGCGTCTCGTGCCGGGTGAATCAGAGGGTGAGACCGACTTCTTCCAGGTGCTCTCCACCGCCGGCGATACCCATCTCGGCGGCGACGATGTCGACCACATGCTCGTCAAGTTGTTCACAGGCGAGATCGCCGACCAGCTCGGGCTGGACGAGGCCCAGCCGATGGACAGCTTCGACGCGTCCACCCGGCGCGCACTCGTCGGGTTCGCGCGGGCGATCAAGCACAAGCTCAGCGAAGATGATTCGGCGCAGATCGCGATCGATCTGGGCAACGGCAAGTCCTACGCACGCACCATCACCCGCGACGAGTTCGAATCCATGATCGCCGACTGGGTCCAGCGATCGCTCGACGCGTGCAGCCGCGCCAAGCGAGACGCGAAGAAGGCCAACGGCAACGAGCCCGTGCAGATCGACTCCTTCGTGATGGTGGGGGGCAGCACGCGGATCCCGCTCGTGCGTGAGCGTGTGGGCGAGTTCTTCAAGGTCCAGCCCTACACCGCCCTCGACCCCGATCGTGTTGTCGCGCTGGGCGCGGCCATGCAGGCATCGATCATCGCGGGCGCCAAACGCGGCGAGGGCTCATCGTCGCTTCTTGTCGATGTGATCCCGTTGTCGCTGGGCATCGAAACCGCGGGCGGCGCGATGGCCAAGCTCATCATGCGCAACTCCAGCGTCCCCGCGCGGGCGGTCGAGCGATTCAGCACGAGCGTCGACGGGCAGATCAATGTCAAGATCCATGTTGTGCAGGGCGAGCGTGAAATGGTGGAGGACTGCCGATCGCTCGGCGTGTTCGATCTGCGCGGGATCCCGCCGATGCCCGCGGGGGTGCCCAAGCTGGTTGTGGAGTTCCTGATCGACGCGAACGGGGTCTTGAGCGTGTCGGCGATCGAGGAACGCTCGGGCAAGCGGGCCCAGATCCAGATCGTCCCAAACCACGGCTTGTCCCGCGACGAGGTGGACCGCATCGAGCAGGAAAGCTTCACGCACGCCAAGGAAGACATGAACCGGCACCGTGTTGTGGACCTGATCACCAACTCCAAGCTCGATATCAAGTGGATCAGCGAGCGCTTCGAGAAGTTTGGCGATCTCCTCGAACCCGAAGAGCACACCACCCTTTCACAAGCGCTCGATACGCTCCGTTCGTTCGTCACCAAGGGTGAGGACGATTGGACGAGCGTCGATCCCAACGCGTTCTACGCCGCGAAGGATGCGCTCGATCGCGCGAGCGTGCGATTGCAGGAGATCGGCATCGCGCAATCGCTCAAAGCGGACGAAGCGCAGGGGCAATAACACATGAACGAGGACACCCACCACATCTCACGCCGGGACGAGCACATCCGGGTGGGTGGTCTGGTGATCGGACTCGTGGGCGCGATCGTGGTGTATGTGCTGCTCGCGAACGCGGGAGACTTGTCCGAGTCCGGACGCCGGCTCGCCGCGGTGGCGATCCTGATGGCCTGCTGGTGGGTGACGGAAGCGGTCCCGCTCGCGGCCACGGCGCTGGTGCCCGTCGTGGTCTTCCCTTTCCTGGGGATTCTCCCCGTCGGTGAGACGACGCAGTCCTACGGGCACCCGCTGATCTTCCTGTTCATGGGCGGGTTGATGCTCGGGAAGGGTTTGGAGCAGTGGGGGGCGCACAAGCGACTGGCCCTGATCATCATCCGAGTTGTAGGAACAAGCCCCAAGCGGGTTGTTGCGAGCGTCCTGTTGTGCGGCGCAGTGCTCAGCGCCTTTGTCAGCAACACCGCGACGGCGATGATGATGCTCCCCATCGTCGCGTCGATCGCGTCGCTGACGACCGGGGCGATCGAGGAGGATGAGGGCGGACACAAAGCTCGCTTCCATACCTGTCTCTTGCTCGCGCTCGCGTACGGTTGCTCGATCGGTGGTGTTGCGACACTGATGGGGACGCCTCCAAACGGGTTCATGGCCGGGTTCGTGGAGCAGGAGCTCGGGATCACGATGAGTTATGCGCGTTGGTTGCGCATCGGGGTACCGATCACGCTGGTCCTCCTCCCGCTGTGCTGGGCCTACATGGTGTTTGTTGCACTCCCCGTTCGCGTGGGCAAGGTGCACGGCGGCCCGCAGCAGATTCGCGGGATGCTTCGTGAGCTCGGGCCTATGTCGCAACCCGAACTGCTCGCGGTGTTGATCTTCGCGCTCACGGCGTTGCTCTGGGTGACGCACGGGTGGATCGAGGACGCGCTGGGGTTGCCCAAAGTCCACGACGCGTCGATCGCGATCTTCGGAGCGTTATTGATGTTCATCATCCCCAGCGGAAAGCAAAACCCACGACGCATCATCGCGTGGGAGCACGCGCAGACGATCCCGTGGGGGATCCTGTTGCTCTTCGGCGGCGGTCTCGCGCTCGCATCGGGCGTGTCCAACACCCAACTCGATGTCTGGATCGGCAACCAGGTCGCGGGTCTGGGCAACCCGGGCGATCTCCCGTTGCTCGGCGGCGTCTGCACCCTCATCGTGTTCCTGACAGAGATGACATCGAACACCGCGACAACCAGCACCATGCTCCCCGTCTTTACCGCGCTGGCCGACGGTCTGGGCGTCGCGCCGATGAAGCTCGTCCTCGTCGCCACGCTCGGCGCGTCGTGCGCGTTCATGCTGCCCGTCGCCACGCCGCCCAACGCGATCGTCTTCGCGTCTGGAAAGGTCTCGATCAGGCAGATGGCCAAGGTCGGCTTCGGGCTCAACCTGATCGCGATTGTGATCATCACACTGATCGTCTGGCTTGGGGCGACGCCGCTGCTCGGTCTCGATGCATCGCCGGACACGCCTGTTGAGACCGGGACAGCGTTATCGGAACCCTGATCGCATTTGGGTATACCCCAACGCGCCCAGATGGAACGCTCGCACCCCACAGAGCCTCGGGATGGATCACCTCCTGAACCCCGCCGTCATATCGGGCGATGTCCGATGCATGAACTGCTCACAACGCTTCGCATCACTCTTCACGCTCGCGTTTGTTTGCGTCCTCACCATGGCGCACTCCGTGTCCAGAGCAAGCTCCGACCCCGTGGATGACGGTTCCACACCCGGGCTGCGCGCCTACTTCGTGAGCAACACATCGGGGGTGAGCCACATCGGCCATGTCGATTGGGCGGCGTACGACCAGCTCGTGCAGGTCGAACAGCTCAACTGGCCCGTGGCGTCGGGCAGGGCATTCTACGAAGACGGACCGACAACATACTTCGGTGCACGCTTCGTGGGCAAAATCGACATCCCGTCATCGGGCGTTTGGAGTTTCTACCTCGGCAGCGACGACGGCAGCGTCCTGATCATCGACGGCGAGGTGCTCATCGAGCAGCCCTACCAGCAGTCCTTCCGCACCCGCACAAACTTCATGACCCTCGACGCCGGCGAGCATGATATCGAAGTCCGCTACTTCCAGGGCTACTCAAGCAACGGGCTCGTGCTGGAATGGGACGGTCCGGGCAGCGATGGGCGCGAGGTGGTCCCTGCCAGCGCCTTCTCCTCACCCGCCGAGGAGCCAAGCTTCGAGAGCCCGGGCGACGGGCTCTGGGCATACTGGTTCGACAACGCCAGACACGCGAGCAATGTCGGCCACATCGATTGGACCCAGGCAGAACTGGTCGAAACGGTCCAGAAAATCAGTTATCCCAAGACGCGCGGCGCATTCCGCGTGGGCGGCCCCACAGACTACTTCGCCGCCCGCTTCATGGGCGTGATCGAGATCGAAGAAGAGGGCGAATGGCGATTCGAGCTCGGCAGCGACCAATCCGCGATCCTCTTCATCGACGGCGACCCGGTCGTGGTCGATGACGATGGTCACTCCTACCGCTGGCGGTCAGGCACCAAGACACTCGGAATCGGCGAGCACACAATCGAGGTGCGATACTGGGAGGGCTATTCCGACGCGGGGCTCGGGGTGGCATGGAAAGCGCCCAGCGAAACATACGCAACGCTCATCCCGCCCAGCGCGTTCCGGCCCGGCGTCGGGGCAACTAACCCAAGCTCCGCGGGCGGGCTGCGGGTCTACAACCATGACAACGCCCGCCACGCCAGCAATGTCGGCCAGGTCGACTGGGGCGATTACGACTCGGTCGACACCGTCCAGAACATCTACTACCCAAAGACTAGAGGCAGCTTCGAGACCGGCGGCCCCAGCGATTACTTCGCCAAACGCTATGTCGGTAAGGTCAACATCCCAGCATCCGGAACATGGACATTCGGGCTCGGCAGCGACCAGTCCGCACGCCTGTACATCGACGGCGTCTCGGTCATCAACGACGCCAGCGGTCACTCATACCGCTGGAAGTACGGGAGCAAATCCCTGGCGGCCGGCTTGCACGATATCGAAGTCCAGTACTGGGAGGGCTACTCCGACGCGGGCCTCGCCGTGACTTGGCAGGGCCCGGGCGACGACTTCCAGGAAGTCATCCCCTCCAGCGCACTCTCGCAGAACGAGACCGATCCCCTCATCAATGTCGGTGGTGAGGGGCTCCGCGTGTATTGGGTGGATAACGCGCGTCATGCGCAGCACGCCGGACACATCGACTGGCAGAACTACGACCGCATGACCTTCGAATCCAACATCGCCTGGGAACTCACCCGCAGCGCCTTCCAGGGGACCACGATCACAAACGACGAGGGCGTTTCGACATCGCAGGGCGGCACACAGACCGATTACTTCGGGCTCCGCGCCGAGGGGCTCATCCAGATCCCTTCCGACGGCGTCTGGACCTTCGGACTCGGCAGCGATCAGTCTGCGCAGCTGTTTATCGATGGGCAGCTCGTCGTCAACGACCTGAGCGGGCATTCCTTCCGCTGGCGATCCGGCTCGCTCGAACTTGAAGCGGGTCTGCACGAGTTCGAGGTGCGATACTGGGAGGGCTACTCCGACGCGGGGCTGCTGGTGAGTTGGACCCCGCCCGGCGGCGTGGAAGAGGTCATCCCTTCCAGCGCCTTCTCACACAGCGAGATCGAGACACCCTACGACGCGGGCGGGGGGGGCGTCCGCGCATACTGGACCACGAACGCACGCCACGCGAGCAACGCGGGCCAGATCGATTGGGATCGCCACGATCACGCCACGACCATCCAGAACATCGCGTACCGGAAGACACGGGACGCGTTCGACGACCAGACACCCAGCGACTACTTCGGGCTGCGCGTCCTCGGGCAGATCGATATCCCCACGAGCGGATCATGGACCTTCGGGCTTGGCAGCGATCAGTCCGCGATGCTCCTGATCGACGGCGAGCCCGTCGTGGTCGATACCAGCGGGCATTCGTACCGCTGGAAGCACGGCAGTGTGCAACTGGGCGCCGGCAAGCACGACATCGAGGTCCGCTTCTGGGAGGGATACTCCGACGCGGGGCTGCACCTGAGCTGGTCCGGACCCACCGTTCCCGCAGAGATCATCGTTCCCCGCACAGCGCTGTTTCTCCGAGAGACAGAAACACCCACGGCAACCGGCGGGGGCCTGCGCGCGTACTGGACGAGCAACGCACGCCACGCCGGCAACGCGGGTCAGATCGACTACGCTGAGCATTCCAGCACCACCATCGTCGACAATGTGTCATGGCAGAAAACCAAAGGGGCGTTCTTCACCGACGGCCCCACAGATTACTTCGGGCTGCGACTGATCTCGCGCCTCACCATCCCGGAAGACGAGGGCGGGCAGTGGACCTTCCGCCTCGGGAGCGACCAGAGCGCGATCCTGCTGATCGACGATGAGCCCGTGGTCGTTGATGCCAGCGGACATTCCTACCGCTGGAAATCAGGAACCATCAATCTCTCGCCCGGCGAGCACAAGTTCGAGGTGCGATACTGGGAGGGCTACTCGGACGCGGGGCTGCATGTCACATGGCAGGGCCCGAATGACACCTACGAGGAGATCATCCCCGCCAGCGCCTTCGATGCCTACGAGACCGACCCGGTCTTCGACGACGGCGAAGCGGCGCTGGCCACAGAATGGTTCAGCGATACGCGTGGGTACGGCATGGACTCGTTCCCATGGGAATCGCCGGCCAAAACCACCACCGAAGCACGAGTCAGCTGGAACAAAACCCGCTCGGCCTTCACATCGGGCGTCCCCGCAGACTACTTCGCGTTGAGGATCACCGCGACCCTCAATGTGCCCGAAACCGGCACATGGATCTTCCGTGTCGGCTCAGATCAGTACGCCCGTCTGATGATCAACGGCTCCACCGTCGTAGATGACTCAAGCGGCCACTCATTCCGCTGGAAGGGCGGTGAAATCGCGCTCGAAGCGGGTGAGCATGAGCTCGTGCTCGAGTTCATGGAGGGCTACTCAGACGCGGGTCTGTTCCTCACCTGGGAAGGCCCCAGCGATCAGTTCGAAGAGGTCATCCCCGCCAGCGCGTTCACGCCACAGTCGCAGGGCGTCCGCGTCGTTCGCTGGCGTGAGCTGGGTGCAGAGACCGAGTAGGCATTACCCGGCAGTCACGACCGAGCGCGATTCGGCGTCTTCGATGAACATCTCAGCACCCTCTCCCGCGATGAAGAAGTGCTCCGTGTTGCGGACCTTTCCCACACGCCCGACCTTCTCGCCACGCTGGTTGTGGATGCCGATCTTGCACCCCACATAGCGGGGGTGGTCATGATCAATGATGGCAACAGGCCCGATCGGCGAGAGCATCGACTCGATCTGCTCGCGACCCAAATACCCCTCATCATTGAACGAGACGATCAGTGTCTTGGCATCGATCGCATCAATAACGGAGCGCAGCGCATCCTCGATTTTCACCTTCGAGTTGAACGCACTCTTGCGTTCCTTGCAGTCGATCCGCTTGCACGCCACGCCGTAGGTCTCCGGGTGGTCCCAGCGCACCAGGGTTTCCCACACATGGTAGTTGCCCAGATATGAATGCTGGTTATACGGCGGGTCAAGGTACGCGATATCGGCGCTGATCCCGTGTGCAGCATCCAACGCATCGAGGTTAAACGCTCGGCATGGATGCTCGTCGGGATGGGGAAGAATACGGGGCAGTCGGAGCTCGATGGGCTTGAGCGCCCGCGGAGCCCAGGATTTCAGATACGCCATCTGCACCCCGGTCGTCGAGTCCACACGATCGGCGGCCTCGATGAGGCTGGTGAGCACAACGGCGCGGAGCTCCGGGCCCAGATCGAGCGTCTCGAGGTGCTCACGCATCGCCTCGATCCGCCCGCCGTTCTCCGGCGTGAAGTAACGCGATGCCCGGCAATAGTTCTCCGTAAACACCCCCTCACGAGCGGGGAGTGCGTTAAGCTCATCGATGATCCGGGTCGCGTCCCGCTCCACACGCGGGGCGTGCGCTTGCACATAGCACATCGCAAGGGTGTGGGCGTAGCTGTTGTGATCGTTCGCGTAGACCCCGAAACCCGCCCGCTTCAGGGCGTGGCCCACGCGAGAAGTCCCTGAGAAAAGGTCCAGGACCGTTCCCGAATGAGGGCGCAGAGTCTCACAGAGCGAGACAATTCGCTCCACCAACAGCCGCTTTGAGCCCAGATACTTGATCACGGGCTTTGCATCGGCGATGCGGAGCGAATCCGGCCAGTTACAATCAGCGAATGCCTAGTATGACGGTCGCGAAACGCGGGTGTCATCGACGCCAGGAGGACGCGTTGAGCCGAAACCACGAGCACAGGGGCGCGAGCGTGCAAAGTCAGAAAAAAGGCGATTCGTCAGCAAAGCTGTTTTTGGTCATCCTGCCACGAACGCTGGCGGTCATCGTGCTGCTCGCGATCGCGACCGGGATTGTTGCGCTGCTCATCGTGACACGGGGCAAGTCCGAAAAACGCCCGCCAGAGGTCGCGTCGGTCGTTGTCCACGCGATCGATTCGCAGCACCACCCCACAGATCGGATCTGGTCCGGCTACGGCACAGCCCGAACCATGCGCAGCGCCGAGCTGGTCGCAGAGGTCGGCGGGCGCGTCATCGAACGCCCCGACGCCGTCGAGGCCGGCTCCAGAGTGCAGCGAGGCGATCTGATCGTACGACTCGAAGACGCCGACTACATCAACGCACTCGATTCCGCGCAGCAAGCGGTCAAGGCGATCGAGGCCCAGATCGAAGGGCTCGATGTTGAAGAAGAACAAACGCAGTTGCAGGTGCAATACGCCAGCGAAGAGATCGAAGCCGCCAAACGCGATCTGCAGCGCATCGACGAGGCGATCGACGCCGGCGCAGCGAACGCCGGTGAACGCGACGCCGTCTACGCCGCACTGCTCCGCACCCAGCGGCAGCTCGCCACGCTGCGTCAGCAGCTCGATCTCATCCCTTCGCGTCGACTCAATCTGCAGGCTCAGCTCTCGTCACAGCGGGCCAACGCCCGCGTAGCCCAGCAGAATGTCGAGCGCTCGTCGATCCGGGCACCGTTCGATGCCGAGCTTCAGAGCGTGACCCCCCGCGAGGGCGACTGGGTCGCACTGGGCACCAGCGTTGCTCGCGTCGTTGACCTTTCTCGTCTCGAGATCCCCCTGAAACTCCCCGCGTCGTCATCGTCGTGGGTGCGGCTGGGCGACGAGGTCCAGTTCTGGGTACGCGATCCCGTGGGCACACCCGATTGGAAGGGCGAGATTGTCCGCGTAGCACCGGAAGCCGATGCATCAAGCAGGACCATCACCGTCTACGCGGAAGTCAAGCAGGACCCAACCGACGCGCATCGCCTGCTCCCCGGGCAGTTTGTCCACGGGCGTGTGCTCACCCACGACGAGCACGACCGCGTGATTCTCCCCCGCCGCGCGGTCCAGTCCAACACTGTCTATGTCGCCGGCCCCATGCAGGACGGCTACCGACTGATCGAAAAGGTGCCCGTACGAATCGCATACAGCTTCGAGGGACGCCGCCCAGAGATCGATCCAAACGAGCGAGAGTGGGTGGCCCTCGAACTCGGACAAGAACCCGTTCAGGGTTCACACATCGTGGTTTCCTTGCTCGACCAGATCGTCACAGGCATGCGTGTCCGCCTCGATCGCGATCCGGCGCTGGAATCCACCCCGAGTGCCGAGATCACGCCGGTCGGGAACGAAACACCCCGTGACGAGGGGGGTGAGCCGTGAGTCTCGCACGATTCGGTGTACGCAAGCCCGTCGTCGCAAACCTGGTGATGCTGACAATCATCGGCGCAGGGATCATCTTTGGCGTCGGGCTGCGCCGAGAGTTCTTCCCGTTCGTTGAATCCCGCATCATCACCATCAGCGCGCCATACCCCGGCGCCGCACCCGAAGAGGTCGAAGACGCGCTCGCCACCAAGATCGAGGATCGCGTTTCTGATCTCACAGGGATCAAAGAGATCAACTCGGTCGTCGCAGAAGGCGCAGCGAGCGTAACCGTCGAGTTCAACGAGGGCTACCCGATCCAGCAAGCCCTGCTCGAAGTCAAACGCGAGATGGACGCCATCCAGGACCTCCCCGACGATGTCGACAACATCGTCGTGGACATCCTCGAGCCAAACATGCCCGCGATCATCGTCGCGCTCTACGGCGATGCCGACGAACGCACGATGAAGAACTTCATCATCGAGACACGCGACGATCTGCTCACGCTCCCCGAGATCACCGATGTGCAACCCGGCGGCTACCGAAGCGATGAGCTGCGTGTTGAAGTGTCACCCGAGAGGGCAATCGAGCATGGGATCTCGCTGCCGACCATCGCGGATCGGATCCGCGCCGCCATGATCGAGCTGCCCGGGGGCACCGTCAAAACCGACACCAGCACGATCTCAGTGCGCTCAGTCGGTGTCGAGGAGGGGGCGGACACAGTCCGCGACATCATCGTCAAGGCCACCGGCGACGGCGGGGTCGTGCGCGTGCGCGATGTCGCCGAGGTCTTCGATGGATTCGTCGATACCGACCTCGTGACACGCTACGAGGGCGAGCCCACCATGACCCTCACCATCTTCCGTGTGGGCGATCAGGATGTCATCAAAATCGCCAACCAGGTCAAGGCGTATGTCGCCGGCCGCAACGGCGAGCCCAACCCGTTCGGTGCCACCAAGCCCGGGCTGCAGACAGCATGGGAAATGGGAAACGAACGCTACAGCGTCGCGGCCCCCCCCGGCACACTCATGACAACCACCGACCTCGCACGATTCGTCGAGGGCCGGTTGGATCTGCTGCTCCGCAACGCGCTGCAGGGTGGCGCACTCGTCTTCATCACGCTGGTCCTGCTGCTCAACTGGCGCATCTCGTTCTGGGTTGCCGCCGGGCTGGTGGTGTCGCTGCTCGGCACACTGACACTCATGGCCGCGATGGGCATCTCACTCAACTTCCTCACGATGTTCGGCCTGATCATCGTCATCGGCATCCTCGTCGACGACGCCATCGTCGTCGCGGAAAACATCACCACGCGACACGAGAAGGGCGAACCCGCGCTCGTCGCGGCCGTCCACGGCGCCGACCAGGTCGCATGGCCCGTCGTCTCAACCGTCCTCACCACGGTCTTCGCCTTTCTCCCTCTCGGTCTGATGGATGGACAGATCGGCGACTTCATGAATGTCATGCCCTGGGTGGTCGGTTGCGCGCTCGGTGTCTCGCTGATCGAATCGCTCTTCATCCTCCCGGTACACATGGGGCACTCGCTCCGAAAAGTAGACCAGATCCGCCAGAACGGTCGCAAGGAGCACCGATTCGCCCTTTTCCGAAAGGTCTCCAAACTCGAGCAACGCTACGACGAATGGCGCGATCACACCGTCACGCACAAGATCCTGCCCGCATACGAACGCCTGCTCCGCGCATCCGTCAAGTTCCGTTACATCACGCTCGCGGTTGTCACCTCGATTCTGATTGTTTCGCTGGGCATGGTCGCCTCCGGACGCCTGCAGTTCATCCTCTTCGAAACGGACGACGCCGAAACAGTCAACATCACCATCACCATGCCCATCGGCACACCCCTCGAAAAGACCGCCGAGATCGTCAAACGCTACGAGCAGGTCTGCCTCGACATCCCCGAGATCAACTCCACCTTCGCCATGGCCGGAGCCGTCAGCGATCTGGAAGGCGCTGGTGGCGATTCTTCTTCATCGCATGTCGGACAGCTGATCCTCGAACTCAAGAGCGCCGAAGACCGCGATCGCACCAGCGTCGCAATCCAGGACGAGATCCGCGAGCGCGTGGGCGACATTCCAAGCGTGAAAAATGTTCGCATGGAAGGGATGAGCGGCGGCCCATCGGGCCCAGCCCTCACCTTCACCGTCGTCGGCGACTCGATCGAAACACTCGACACCGCTGTCGCCCGAATCAAAGACACCCTCGATGACTACGAAGCCGTCTATGCCATCAGCGACGACTCCGATCGGGGGCAACGCGAGCTGCGATTCACGCTCCGTGACGGCGCCAGCGAACTCGGCTTTACTCGTGCCGACCTGGGACGCCAGATCCAGGCCGCCGTCTTCGGGCTCGAAGCGTTCACATTCGCCGGCAACCGAGAGGACATCGATGTCCGCGTCACGGTGCCGCCACGAGTCCGACGCTCCAGCGCACAGATTGAAAATATGTATGTGTTTACCCCCGACGGGACCCCTGTGCCACTCACCGAAGTCGCGACCATCGAGGAATCCCAGGCCTACGCCACCATCCGGCGTCTTGACCGCAAACGCGCCATATCCGTGCAGGCCGATGTGTTCCGCGAACTCCAGAACCCCGATCAACTCGCCCGCGAGCTCCGCCCGATCCTCGAAGCCGAAATCGCAGACCTCCACGGCGTATCGATGGTCCAACGCGGACGCCAGAAAGACTTCGCCGACTCGATGAAATCGCTCCCGGTCGGGATGCTGGTCGCCTCGGGGCTGATCTATGTCGTACTCGCGTGGCTCTTCGCCAGCTTCATCCAGCCCATCGTCGTGATGCTCGCGATCCCGTTCGCCATGATCGGCATGGTCTGGGGACACATCATCATGGGCTCATCCATGACCTTCCTCTCCATGATCGGTTTCATCGCGCTCGCGGGCATCGTGGTGAACGATTCGCTCATCTTCATGCAGTTCTTCAACGAGCGCCGCCGCGAGGGGCTCGATGTGTTCGATGCAGGCGTCGCCACCGGCAAAGCACGCTTCCGCGCCATCATGCTCACCACCATCACCACCGTGCTCGGCATCACGCCGCTGATGCTCGAGACCAGCTTCCAGGCCAAGTTCCTGATCCCGATGGCCATCACCATCGCCTTCGGGCTGATGAGCGCGACCTTCATCATCCTGCTCGTGCTGCCCAGCCTCCTGCTGATCTTCGACGATATCCTCCACACGATCCGTGTTGCATGGACGGGCAATCTCGATCTGGAGCGCAAGAACCCCAACATCCCCGATCCGGAGATCGCGTTCCTTGATAAGGAAGCGCACAAGGCCTGAGCGTTCGAATCACTCAGGTGTCACGGTCGCGGTCAACGCTTCTCCGTCGCGGACAATGCTCAGCCGGATGGGCATCCCACGCAACGCGTTGCGGAAATAGTTCTCCAGCCGCTCCGCGTTTGGTATGCTCTGCCCGTCGATCTCGACAATGAAATCGCCGGGTTCCAGGCCCATCTCATCACCCACGGAACCCGCCTCGATGTTGACGATCTGGTAGGCATCAATAGTGCGCCGTCGGGTCGGACTGATGCGTTCGGCGAGCGGGAGAGGAATCACACCGATCCCGAGCTCATCAATAAAGGCCCCGCCGGCGTTCTGGATCTGCTCCCGGTCACGATCGGAGAGGATCGCGGAAGTCGTACGCAAATCGCCGTTGCGGATATAGGTGATCTCCGCCGGCTCGTTCGGCTTGATGAGCATGATCGCGTTACTCAGACGAACAAGGTTCTCTGTCGTTCGTCCGCCGATCTTGGTGATGATGTCCCGCGGTCGCAGTTCCGCCTTCTCCGCCGGCCCGTCCTCAAGGATCCGCCCGATCACCACGCCGCCATCGATGCCCATCTCATGAGCGACCGCCGGGTCCAGCGCCGCCATCTCGATCCCAAGCCAGCCACGCTCGACATCACCCGTTTCGATGATCTGCTCTGCGACGGACTGGGCGATATCAGAGGGAATCGCGAAACCCAAGCCATTGCTCGCGCCACTGCGAGAGATGATCGCGGTGTTGATGCCCACGATGTTCCCATTCAGATCGACCAGCGGCCCGCCCGAGTTGCCCGGGTTGATCGCCGCGTCCGTCTGGATGAACTCCTGCAGACCCCGCGACCCGATATTCTCCGCGTCCGGTCCGAAGCCGCTCCGTCCCTTCGCGCTCACAATACCCGCGGTCACGGTCTGGTCATAGCCGAACGGCGATCCCACCGCCAGCACCCACTGCCCAACCTTGAGCGCCTCGGAATCCGCGAAACGGGCCGGCTTCAGATCGTCAGCCTCGACCTTGAGCACCGCGATGTCCGTCTCCGCGAAGGTTCCGATCAACTCCGCATTGAGCTCTCGGCCGTCATAAAGACGAACCATGATCGAGTTCCCATTCTCGATCACATGGTTATTCGTGACGATGTGCCCCGACTCGTCAACGATAACCCCCGACCCCAGCCCGCCGTTGACTGTGCCGCGACGGGTATTGGTCCGCGTCGTGATATGGACAACGGACGGCTCGATCTGTTCCGCGGCGTATGAGAACGCCTCGGAGATATTGAACGCCATCGACATCGCATGACGCTGTTCAGCGTCCGGCTCGACGAGCACGCTGGTTGTCTCGAGATCACCCGCGTTCGCGAGCGTCTGAGACGAGTAGATCGCCGCAGAACCCGCGATCAACGCGATGGCTGGGATGAGGATTGTCTTGTTGCTGTGCATCATTTGCCTCCTACACACGATCACACACAGAACGATCGGCCCACTGATGGGGTTCGATGCAGATTGTGCTTTGGGCGCGAGACCCGAGCCGTGCCAGAGGAATGAATGGGATTAACCGGTCCCGTATTCCGCCCAACTCGAACTCGTTTCCGTCACCCGGACCCGTTCAAGCGTCAGATAGGTCGGAAGGGTGTACGAGTTCCCCGTTTTCGGGTCCGTAAGGGCACCCCCGTCCTTGATCTGGCGCTCGACGAATCTGAAGATGCGCTCCGCGAGCACTTCCGTCGTCGGATCCGTCGATTCCAGAACGATCAACCGGTCCCGGTATTGCTCTTTGAGTGAATCAAGGATCTGATCATCAGAGTTCACCATCAGGGCATGGTCGTACTGGTCAAGATAGTCCTCGACGGCCAGTTTCAGCGCCTTGAAGTCGCAGACCATGTCATTCTCATCCAACCGATCCGCGCTGATCACCAGATCAACCCGGCGCGAATGCCCATGCGGAAGCCGACACCGCCCGGGGTGCTTGGACAGCATGTGCCCGTTCTCGATCTCAAAGGATTTGCAGACGCGATAGATCATGGGAAGAGATTGTAGGGTGTGTATGCTCAGTTGGTGGTGGCACAGGCGTCTCGCCTGTGCTTGCGGGGAAACTGTCGAGCGAAGCGAGACGGAGGGGCTTGCCCCTCCCCGCGATCCGTCAAAGGCGGACGAGGGAGGTGGTCCGCCACAGGCGGATCGGAGGGGTCTCCGGCTTTACATAGCGTGCCCTCGCCGGGTTCTTCTGCATCTCCATCGGGCCATCCACGCTGTTCCGCGAGCGCGACGAAGGCGAGGTCATGTCCCCCGCGTGTCCCCAAACAACTGAATGTGCACGCGTGGGCAGTAGGACCACCCGCACTTGATGCACTCGTCGATGATCCATTGGATCGAGTCGTTCTCCGGCACCGAGACCCCCTCAGGCATCAGCATCACATCGTGGGGCTGGTAGCCGCGGATCTGGGCGAGGACCGACTCGATCTCGGGGAGATCGTCGGGCCCGGCAACGACGAACTTCATCTGTCGATCGGGGGTGGAGGCAATCAGCGTGTTGAGGGATTCATAGTTCAGGCGGCGCTGCTCGTGGCGCTGGGCCCACACGCCGTCGGGGTCGCGCGGATCGTCGTTCGGGGTCGAGTTCGCGAGCTTGGGCGACAGACTCAGCAGGTGGCACGACACGCCCGGCAGGGTGACGGTCCCCGCGGTCTCGATCGTAATGTGCATGCCTCGCTTTGCGAGCTCGTTGCTCAATGGCACGAGCCCCTTGAAGATCAACGGCTCGCCGCCGGTCAGCACGGCATGTTTCACGCCCGAAGCGATCGCTTCCTCAACCAGCGAATCGATCGACCGATCGGTCTTCTCCGGGGCCCAGCTCGCATACGGCGTATCGCACCAGGTACACCGCAGGTTGCACCCCGACAATCGACAGAACCAGCTCGGGGTACCCGTAAGTTTGCCCTCACCCTGAACGGACACAAAGGTTTCCGAGATGGGGAGTGTGTCGCTCATGCGTTTGTCGTGGAGTACCGCGTGGGATCCTCGATACCCGCTTCGATGAATCCGTTGCGCCGGAGCACGCACGAATCGCAGCGACCGCACGCGCCGCCGGTCTCATCGGGGTCGTAGCAGGAATGGGTCATCGCGTAATCCACACCGAGCTCGGTGCCCCTCGCAACGATCTGTGCCTTCGTCAGATCGATCAGCGGCGTATGGACCCGAATCGCGCTCCCGTCCACGCCGAGCTTCGTCGCAAGGTTCGCGGTCTGTGTGAACGAATCGATGAACGCGGGTCGGCAGTCCGGGTAGCCCGAGTAGTCGATCGCGTTCACGCCGATGAACAGATCTGTCGCGCCAAGCGTTTCCGCGTATCCCAGCGCGATCGAGAGGAAGACGAGGTTCCGAGCGGGCACATAGGTCACGGGGATGTCGTCCATGCTCGATTCGTCCCGATCCTTGGGGACCTCAAGCTCGGAGATGGTCAGTGCGCTGCCGCCGAACTGCCCGATGTTGAGCTCAAACACCCGGTGCGACGCCGCCCCGAGCGAATCGGCGATGCGGGCGCAGGCATCGAGCTCGTAACGGTGACGCTGCCCATAGTCGAATGCGAGCGTATGGCAGGTATAGCCCTGATTCTGGGCGATCGCGAGGACCGTGGTGGAGTCGAGCCCGCCGGAGAGGAGCACGACACCCGGGTTGTTCTGAGAAAGTGGTTGCATCGCAACTTTCGGCATGTCAGAAGGTTATGGCGAGTTCGGATGGATTTCGTGCAACACGGCATGCCAAAATCCGTTAAGATAGGGTATGCCACTCTCTTTGCTCAACGCGAGGGTGCTGTGTATCCGCCCCATCGGCGTCACTTCCGATTACTGTCCTGTCTGCCGACAGGAGCGCCGTTTCCACCTCGCTCAGGCGGAGCGGAAACGATACTTCCTCTGCTTCGATCAGGGTCGCGAGGGTCACCCTCATCATGAGTTGACCTGCTTTGTGTGCGGGTGCAAGTGCGAACGACCCGCGGAGGAACGCCCGATCGAGATCCTCCCCGATCCCAAAAACGCCGGTTCGTACGAGCCGGCGATGCTGCCGATCGTCCAATCACGGATCAAAGCATGCGTCGCGATGGAACAAGCTTTGCAATCGGGCAAGCTCGAGGGCGAGGATCGCGAGGAGATGATCCGCCACACCCTCTTCTCGTTCGCACGGATCTACGACGAGGACCCCTTCGAGCGGATCAAGCCTTGGGTGATGATGCTGATCGCGATCTCGATCTCGGCTCTTGCGGTGCTCGGGGTCTGGTCCATGCAGCGCAGCGGGAGCAACACGCCCCTGTTCGCCGCGGGCGGCGCGATTATCGTCATCATCTCGGCCCTGATGTACTGGGTCACAACGCACTCGCCCCGCAAACGCGTGCGGACCTGGCTCGCGACGGCGCTGATCCCGATCGACCCGACGAAGGAAGAAATCCGTCAGGCGCGGCGTGAGATGCAGGCCTCGCGGATCAAAGCCGGCGACGCGATCCGATCCGACAAGGTGCTCGCGAAGATGCGGAAACTGAAGGCAATGATGTAAGTCTTTGCGGATTCATACCCATAACTCATGCAAGCGGGTTGTGCGCATCGCGTACAATCCGCTTTCTTTGTACGCAGATTTCGCTGGAGGTTTCGGATGCTTGTTCGTTGGATGATGGTGGTGTTGTGCGTGTGCGCGGGGTTGGTCCGCGCCGATATCGAGGTCCGCGTCGGGGAGTTTCCCCCCGAGCAGCAGGACGAGATCCGCGCGATCGTGGCGCAGGTGGAGCAGACCTGCTCGGAGTTCTTCGGGGTCGATGTCGCCTCGATCGTGGACAACGCGTCGATCGAGCTGCATATGCAGTACAAGGACTACGAGCGGGTCGATCGCGAGCTGAACGACGGGGCGTTCCGGAGGAACTGGTCGTTCGCGAACTTCGGGGTCAAGCAGGGGCATGTCGCGCTCCAGCCGCCGCTCGAGTATTCGGTCCTGCGTGAGGTGGGGATCCCCCTGCAGACCAAGCTCATGATCGCGGAGGTCAGCGTGTACCTCTGCACCGATCGCGCGTTCAACAACAGCGCATCCCATCCCGAGTGGCTCCGGCAGGGGCTCGCGGGGCACCTCGGGAGTGTCGCGCTGCGTGAGCTGGGGATCATGGGCGAGCTTGAGAGCGAGCCGTGGACCTCCGAGGAGATCCACACGATCCGCCGACTGTTCGAGGACAAGCCCAAGTACGATGTCATGTCGATCCTCGACGGCGAAGAAGAGGACATCTCAAGGGGGCGTCTCGCATCAGCGCGTGACGCGTTCATCGGGTGGCTGATCGATATCGAAGCGTTCGATGAGATGATCAACGAGGCGCGTCGACTGGGAGGCGGGAGCACATACGAGGAGCGGTTGAAGCAGGCAACGCTCGACGCGATCAAGAACGCGGGGGTGGACTCGCCCGAGCTCACCTTCCGCACCTGGATTGATGCGTTCGAGCCCGAGTGGAACGAGACCTATCGATCCCTGACGACGCACGGCGATGTGTGGCTGCACACCGCGTGGGACAGCAACAACGCGTACTGCTGGAACCGTCAGGAGCTCGGCGACGGGGATTGGGAGATGACCGGGTCGGTCAAGATCTACAAGCGCGACAAGGCGCAGCTCAACATCCTGCTCGGGCGCACGGACGAGGGGTTCGTCTCCGTGGCGCTCGGTCCGAGCTTCGGGGTGACGGTTTTCGATCGTCGTTACGCGCAGGGCGACCAGAAGTCGCGATGGATCCGCCTCAAGAACCAGGAACTCAAATCCCTTGAGATGGGCGAGTGGGTGGACTTCAAGATCTCCAAACGCCGCAGCCGCCTGATCATCAAGATCAACCGCGAACGCCCCGTGATGATCGATGTCGCGGGGATCAACCTCGATGGCAACTGGGGGCTCGGGTGCCAGAACAAGTCCGCGGGCGAGTGGCGGGATGTTGTAGTGAAGGTGAAGTGAGTCATGCGTTCGTAAATCAAGAGGCTTCGCATGGATGAACCCCCTGCGATCGATCTGGCGGAACCGGGCGAGCTCCCATTGTTTGGGCGCGAGCGTTATCGCGTAAACACGCAATCAAGTCGCAAAGCGCACATCTGGATTGGGCTCTCCGTGATCATGTCATGGGTCGTGATTGCGATCGAGGGCAGCCTGCCGTTGTGGGGATATTTGATGATCCTTGGTATGGCAGGTGTCGCGAGCAGTTTCGTCGAACTGATGCTTTACCTTACAAAGGATTCAGCGGTTGTTCTCGACTATGAGCGCAAAGTCGTAGTGCTTGAGAATTATGTGTATCCGCTTGGTTTCTGGGATTTTCGATCCAAGCCGGAAGTGGTCATTCCATTCTCTGAGATCCAGCATGTGAGCCGAGTTGAAGGTAAAAAACGCGAGAACTACTACTTCGTGTACACCAAACAAAGTCGATTCAATCTTGATCGAACGATCGATCGGGTTGATAAGCTCGCATCCTCACTCGAAGCCATCGCGAGTGGATCAATACCTTTGCACCCATTACGGAATGTCTGGATACTTGGCACCGTGGCATCACTGATCGGTGGCGGATTGGTGCTGTTACTCGCCTGGATCCTCGGATGGCTCTGATCACATCTTCTTCAACACGCCCGCATCGAAGCTGTTCTCCTGATCCTTTGCATTGAGTTCTCATATGGATGAATCGTGTTCAAAAAACCGCCTTGAGTACAAGCACGATCGCAGTTGGATTTTGATCACCTTGGTCATTTGGATTGGTATTTGCAGCTACGGGGTGATCAGGCTTGTTTCTTGGTCATCAATTGGTCACAAAGATCTTTTCATTGTCCTGATTGGTGCTGTTCTGGCGGTGCTTGCCGTATTGCTTGCGATTGCCTTATGTAGAGAAAAAATTGCAATCGATTTGCAGCGGGGTGTGGTCGTACTCCAGTACATGCTGTATCCAACTCATTTCTTTGATATTTTGATCAAGCGGCGAGCGGAGATTCCACTTCGCGAAATAGTGAGTGTTAAGCATGTAAGTGGGCAGCGTTTCAAATACGTCTATACGATTCGTGGTCGATTTACCATACCAAGCTCAGACGAGTTCAGTGAGATTGAACAGATACTCAAAGAGGCGGCTCTCGAAAATGAGCACCCAACCAGCAGTGCGCAGGAACGCAATAAATGGTTTCACTACGGTGTGCTTTGTGTGATGTTGCTACTAGTCCTGGGAGCAGTTGTCTATCTGGCATGGCCGTAAATCGCTCAGTCAGTCTTCCGTAGCACGCCGGCATTAAAACTCCGCCCCTCGCGTCGGAACTTGCGTTCGAAGTTGGTGCCGACGAGTTCGCCCTCGCCTGCAGACTCGGGCTTGTCGAAGCTCGTGTACTCGAAGGGGAGCGATTCGCACGCGTCGAGGAACGCGCGGATCTTGGGGGGCGCTGCGGGGATGCTCGGGCGTTTGAACTGTTCTTCCGCCGCGGACGATCCCTTTGCCCAATGATCGAAGTGCGCCAGGTCCCATGCCCACAGCTCGTCGTGGTCGGTGACGACGCGGAGTTCGCCGCCCGGTTTGAGGCAGCGCCAGATGTCGAAGAGGGTCTGGTGCTGGATCACGCGCTTCTTGTGGTGCTTGTTCTTCGGCCAGGGGTCGGAGAAGTAGAGGTGCACGACATCGATGATCGCGTCGGGGCAGCGCCACTGCAGGAGCTGGGCGGCGTCGGAGTGCAGGACGCGGACATTGGTGTGGGTGTTCTCGTTCTCGCGTCGGCGGCGGATGCGGTCGGCGATGTAGGCCGCGAACTCGCCGGCCCATTCGATGCCGAGGAAGTTGGTGTCGGGTTGGAGATCGGCCTGCTGGACGAGGAACGCGCCCTTGCCCGAGCCGATCTCGAGTTCGAAGCGCCGATCGGGGTGCTCGAACCATTCGCGGATGTCGAGGCGGCCCGATTCCGGGTCGTCGATGATCGAGTCTGGCAGCTCGGGGAGTTCATCGCGCGAGATCCCGACGACGCCGAGCGCCGGGTCGAGAGGTTTGCCGTGTCCGAGTCCGAATGACATGGGGGAAGAATAGGCAGTGGGGGAGAAGAGGAGAATCCGAGGGTGCCACTACTCGCGTCGAAGACGCGCAGTCGTGCTCTTCCGAACTTACGAAGACACTACTGCGCCCTGCGGGCGAGTAGTGGCACCCAGAGATACAGAGCATACCGTATCCCATGCCCGAAACACCCCCAACCACCGGTACCACCCGTCTCCGCGTCCGTTATGTCGAGTGCGACCCGATGGGGGTGGCGCATCATTCGAGCTATCTGCCTTGGATGGAGATGGGGCGGACGGAGCTGCTGCGGGCGGTTGGGGAGAGTTATGCGGCGCTGGAGGCGGCGGGGGTGTTCCTTGTGGTGACCAAGCTCGAGGTGAAATATCGGCGGCCGATCCGGTATGACGATGTGATCGAGCTGCGGACGAGCGTGTCGGGCGCGACGAAGGTGAAGCTGATGCATTCGTATGAGTTGGTTCTGGTGGAGCGTGGTGGGTGCGAGCCTGATCATGGGCGTGATGCTTCTGTGCCGGTGGATGGGGTGTGCGCGATCGCGAGCACGGAGATTGCGTGTGTTGGTGGGGACGGGAGGCCGCGGGCGTTGCCGGGGTGGTTGGTAGGAGGGGCAAGTTGAAGATGTTGAAAGGACCAGCGTTCTGGGTCGGTGGGGTTGTGGGTTTTGTGGCTGCGATCGTTCTGATTTTTGGATTATCATCTCTTTTGAATCCCAAGAAAGATGGAGATCCGCTCAAGCTGTTGACCACAATCCGATCCACACATCCCTCACCATTGGACCTCGATTTCTTCGATGTATTGCAGTTGGTCGGAAAGCCTGTTGTTGACATGGAGCATGTTCAAGGCGATCGCAGATACTCGATTCAAACATTCAAATCGGATTGGCACTTCTTCGAGTTTGTTCGCGATGAGTCGGGGGCAGTTGTCTATGTCAACTACTTTACGGGTGGAGCGAGACTGTCCCAAAAGCAGGTCTTTGTGTTTGATCGGGATCAGTATGAATGGCTGATGATGGAAAGCTCACTTGTTGTCATGCCAACGAACGACTAAGCCAGCTTTTACATCAGGCGTTCGATGGCTTGCGAGACATTGCGGATTGGGATGAGTTCCATGCCCTTGATCTTGGGGAGCTTGTGGTGCTTGCCGGGGTCGGGGATGAAGGCGTGGGTGTAGCCGAGTCTTGCGGATTCGCGGAGGCGTTGTTCGAGTTGGGTGGCGGGGCGGAGTTCGCCGCCGAGGCCGACTTCGCCGATGGCGATGGTGGTGGGGGGGAGTGAGCGTTTGTAGTGGGCGCCGGCGATGGCGAGTGCGAGGGCGAGGTCGCTGGCGGGTTCGATGATTTTGAGGCCGCCGACTGCGGAGGCGAATACATCGCGGTCGGCGAGGCGGAGCCCGCCGTGCTGTTCGAGGACGGCGATGAGCATGGCGAGGCGGTTGGAGTCGAGGCCTGAACTCTTTCGTTTGGCGCTGCCGACGAATCCGGTGGCGGTGAGGGCCTGGAGTTCGACGAGGACGCAGCGTGAGCCGTGCATGGCGGGGCAGACGACGGCGCCGGGGCGGTGTTCGTCGGAGCCGGAGATTGCGGCGACGGACATGCCGCCGGGCAGTTGTTGCAGGCCCTGTCCGGTCATCTCGAAGATGCCGAGTTCGAGTGTGGTGCCGAATCGGTTCTTGATGGCACGGACGATGCGGGCGGAGTGGTAGCGGTCGCCTTCGAAGTAGAGGACGGCGTCGACCATGTGTTCGAGCATGCGTGGGCCGGCGAGGGTGCCTTCCTTGGTGACATGGCCGACGAGGACGATGGCGGTGCCGGTGGCTTTGGCAAAGTAGACCAGTTCGCTGCAGCATCGGCGGAGCTGGGTGACGGAGCCGGGCGCCGCTTCGAGGTCGGACTTGTAGATCATCTGGATGGAGTCGATGACGCAGACATCGGGCTTGAGCTTGCGGGCCTGCTCCATGATTCTTGCGAGGTTGGTGTCGGAGAGGACGAAGAGGTTGTCGCTGTCGGCGACGCCGAGGCGCGATGCGCGCATCTGGACTTGCTGCGATGATTCTTCGGATGAGACATAGAGGACCTTGCTGGTCCAGTCGGGGTCGGTCTGGTTGAGCTTGACGGGTGCGGCCCATGCGCCGGCGGCCTGGAGGAGGAGGGTGGACTTGCCGATGCCGGGCTCGCCGCCGACGAGGACGACGGAGCCGGGGACGAGGCCCTTGGTTGGGTCGTTTTCTGTGCCGCCGAGCACGCGGTCGAGCTCGGTGATGTTGGTTGGCAGGCGTCGGACGGCGATGCTGTTGTCTATGACCTCGGTGATGGCGGTGGCGATGGGCGTTTCGCCGCCGCCTTTGGCTTCGACGAAGCCGCCGCCGCCTCGGTGGGGGTCGGATTTAGCGGATTTGTCGAACTGCGATTCTTCGAGCGCGTCCCATGTGCCGCAGTCCGGGCACTTGCCCATCCATCGCGAGTGGGTTGAGCCGCAGGATGTGCAGACGAAGATTGTGCGGGTCTTGGCCATGGGTCGAGTATAGGCGATGGTGCGGTTTGGGTGGGTTGTGTTTGGGTTGATGTCGGGGCGATTCATCCCTTTGCGCTATGATGATGATCCCACGAACCCTCGATGGAACCCGCTGTGCCCAAGACTGACCCGACGAAGACATCTGTGAAGCCCAAACGCAAGCGCCGATGGGTGCGTCGGGTGATCATCGCGCTGATGGCGATCCCGGTGATCTTCTTTGGGGTTGTTCTGATCGTGGGTCAGACGAGCGTGATCAAGAAGTTTGTGGAGCCCGCGCTGGAGTCGCAGCTTGGCGTGGATGTCGAGACGCGATCCATCAAGCTCGGTGCCGATGGCACGATCATCATCAGAGACGCGGTGTTCACGACGGACACGATTGATCACAAGGCGGGCGAGCTGATCGAAGTTGATCGAGCGGTGATCAATGTCGATTGGGGCGCGATCGCTCGTGGGCGGGGTGTACAGATCAGATCGATCGTCATTGATGAGCCCACGCTCCGGGTGAGTCAGGATTCTGAGAGCGGGAAGCTGAACCTTGCGCAGCTTGATTTCAAGTCGGACGATGGTGGGGGGCCTACGCCGAACATCGAGCTTCTCAATGGCATCATTGAGATCGGTGAGCATGACAGCGGCTCGTACACCATGCTGAAGCGGCTGTCGATGGAGGGTCGTATTGATCCGGTGGATGCGCAGGGCGTGTCTCGGTTCGCGTTTATCGCGCTTCCGGTTGAGCCGGGGATACGGGGCGCAATCGTAACTCGTGATGGCGGGGTGATCAGTCTGAATGGTGAGCTGACCCGGGAGGGTGTGAGCGCACGGTTGGACGGGCTCCGTCTTCAGGATTGGCCTGGCGACTATGTGCCCTCGCGATCGCGTGAGATTTATGAGCGTCTCGCGCTTCGCGGGGAGTTGGCGCCCACGACACTGACGATCGACGATCAGGGCGAGGTCGAGGTTGTCCTGACGCTTGACGGGGTGTCATTGAATCTGCCGTTCAATGAGGACGGGTCGATGACGGGCGATGGGGATCTGCTCCGGATGCGCCAGACTCGGGGGCGTGTGGTGTTTGGAACGCGCGGGCTTCGTGCGGACCTTTCGGGGCTGATCGACGAGCTTGAGTACGATGTCGAGTTAGATTACAAGGGGCTTGATGCCCAGAGTGCTTTCGAGGCCGTTCTCTCGACGGAGTTCCGTCTGGACGAGCGGTTCAAGCCGGCCAAGTTTCTGCCTGAGAATGTGATTTCGAAGCTTGAGCGGTTCGAGAATCCGCGTGCGGATGTTGCGGCTCGTGTGCGGGTCCAGCGTGAGGAGGGTGCCCCGGTTCGGGTTTCGGGTCGTGCGAGACTGAGCAATGGGAGCGCGGTCTATAAGAAGTTTCGTTACCCGTTCCATGATCTGGAAGGATCGGTTTCGTTTGAGCCCGACAAGCTTGTGGTGGAAGGGATCACGGGGATTGGGCCGACCGGAGCGACACTCGCCGCGGAGGGGTTGTTCTCGCCGTTGGGTGAGGAGTCCGTGGTGACTCTGAACCTCGAGGTGGACGGCGTCCCGATCGATCAGCACCTGCTGGATGCGATGGATGACGATCAGCGAGAGCTGATATCCGCGTTGTTCAATCGTGAGGATTACGAGAACCTGCTGAGCGAGGGGTTGCTGCTGAGCGACGAAGAGCGGGCGTCGATGTTGGCTGACCGGAACGAGCTGCGGCGTCGCTTGGATACATGGGTCGATGCGATTGATGGTGATCAGGATGCGCGGGACTCGATCGCGGCGCAGATGTTTGCGATCGATCGTGCGCTTCAGGTGCCGGAGTTTTCGTTCGGCGGGAGTGCGAATGTCGATGTGGTGCTTCGTCGGCATCCTGAGCGACCCGAAGACAATCGTTGGACGACTGATGTGGTCGTTGATCTCCCGCATGCGGGCATGGTTCCGGGGCATTTTCCCCTGCCGATCATCGCGCACGGGATCGAGATCACGATTACGGAAGAGAAGGTCGAGCTGACTGGGGGTGAGTACACCGGGATCGGCGGGGGCACCGCGACCGTCTCGGCGCTCATCGACCGCACGCGTCCGGACACGAAGCCCGTTGTTCGGATCAGCGCGAACGAGATCCCGATCGACCCGCGGCTGGTTTCGGCGATCCCTGGGTATTACGAGGAGCAGAGCGAGAATCCCGACGATATTTCACTGCGGCGAATTCTGGATCGTCTTCGTCTGGGCGGGGTTGTGGATTGCGATGCGGTTATTGGGCCGCGTTCGGATAATCGGATGGGGTTCGATGTTGAGGCGAACATCAGGAATGGTTCGGCGCGTCCCATCTATCAGGGCCTTGACAATCCTGAGGATCCGTTGTCAGTCCAGATCGGTGCAGACCCGCTGGCACTCGATGATCTCTACGGCACGGTGTATGTGACGGAAGAGCTCATCATCGTTGATCTGTCCGCGATGCTCTCGTCGCCCGAGCTTCCGCTTGCGCCGACGCCGGTGTCCGTGCTGACCCAGCTCACTCTTCCCGCGAAATCGCGTGGGGATGACGGCATGCGTCGGTCTGACGGGCTGCTTCCGATCGAGTTTGGTCCGCCTGTTCCTGGGCCGGAGCTGTATGCCATCGCGCAGATCGATGGTCTTGATTTCGCGATGCCGCTGCATCATGCGGTAGCGGTGGTGTCGCCGAGGATTGCGCGGGATCTGCTGGCGTATGAAGAGGAGTTCAGTCCCGACGGGGTTATCGCGATCGATGCGCGCCTTGAAGGGATTGTCGGCGGTGCGATCTCGAGCACCTTTTCACTCAACCGTGTCGAATCGCTCGAGTTTGATTACGACGGGATCCGCTACGGGCTGGGAGCGTCATGGGGGATCGCGGAGTTCAGACTCTCGCACGCACCATCCATCGGTTTTGATGGGTTCCTGATCCCCATCAGTGCGGATGGACGCGATGCGGGGACGCTCAATATTCACGGCGATGTTCCGCTTTCACGCCCGGGGCAGGTGGTCGAGATCGAGTCTCCTTCGCCCGTGCAGGTGCGGTACACCGACGCGACACTTGAGTCGCCGCTTTCGCGTCTTGTAATCGATCGTTTCGGATCCGAGCGTGCGCAGGCGTGGGTGCGGGAGAACCAGTTGCGTGGCGCGTTTGACCTCGATGTGACGCTGATTCCTTCGGCGGGCATGCACCGGATCCCGAGCGATGCGCCCTCGATGGGGGTGCTGCCCATGGGGATCCATGGTGAGCTGCTCCCTCAGACTTTGGCGCTGACGATGCATGATCGGGAGGCCCGTTTCGATTCCATCGAGGGCGAGCTTGTGTTCGATGGTTACGAGGGCCGATTCGATCAGATCCGAGCGACGAGCGAAGATTCTTCGATCTATGTTGATGGGCCGTGGAGTTTGCGAACCGGCGAGGGGCTGGGCATGGACCTGCGTGTCGATGCGCGCGGATCGTTGCTCGATGGTCCGGCCCGGGCGATATTGCCTGAGCCGGTCAATCGTGTGATCGATCAGCTAGAGATCAGGGCCGAGGGTGGCGTTGCGATCGACGGGATGCGGATTCTCGTGGAGTCCTGGGGGACGCCCGAGGGGGTGTATGACATCCGCGGGAGTGCCAAGATCAATCGTGGCAATGCGCTGATCGGCCTGCCCATCACCGAGATGAGCGGCGATCTGGGCTTTGCCGTTCGTGGGACGAACGAACTGCTCGGTTACGAGCTGGACCTTGAGGCGTCCAGACTTCGCGCGGGGCTGCTGCGTGTTTTCGATGCGAAGGTTGGGATCATCGGGGATGCGACGAATCCAGGAGTCGTTCTGATTCCTGAGATCATTGCGGGCATGCACGGCGGTCGGATCGCCGGGAGTGCTCAGGTCTTGCCAGGCAGGGACGATTTGCCGGCGCATTACTGGATGGACCTACACGCCTCGGGTGTGCGGGCCGCCCCTGTGTTTGATGATCTGCTGCTTCCGCCGGAAGGTCTCGTGGGGCCGCCGTTGCCGGGGCAGACGGCCGTGCTCTCGGGCTGGTCCAAGGCCGATGATCTTTCCCGGGGTTCTCTGCTTGGTGATCTGACGCTGACTGGGCCGGTTGGTGTTGCCGATCGGCGCATCGGTCGCGGGACTGTCGAGATCAAGGGCGGCTCGGTGCTGGCGCTGCCGGGGCTCATCAATCTGATCGAGGCGAGCAACCTGTCCTTCCCGCTGGGCGCGACGATTGATCTGGCGGAGGCGGATTTCTTCATCGATGGCTCAACCCTTGCATTCGAGAAGCTCAGCGCCTCTTCCAAGCGGATCGAGATTCTGGGATATGGTACTCTGAGCTGGCCTGCACGCGAGCTTGATCTGCGGTTCAGTTCCCGTGCCATCAATCCGATCCCGGTCATTTCCTCGCTGCTTGAATCGTTGCGAGATGAGCTGATCACGATCAGCGTGACCGGTACGGTTGAGGACCCGGTGTACTCTGCGAATCAGTTCGGAGAGACCCGCCGGCTGGTAAACGCCCTTTTGGGCAAGCCCCTGAGCGAACAGCAGCAGCGTTTGCGCGAAGTGGAGTCTCAGGTTCAGCGCGATCGCAGGCGTGTTCGGAGCTCGACAAGCGATCATGTGCATCGCCCGAGCGAGCGCGAGCCGAGCGGCGAGTCGTGGGATCCGCAGGCCTTGGTCCCTGCTGACGGGGATTGAGGGTGGGATTGCCCGAGGAGTTCGCATAGAGTTGGGTCGCGCGCAGATCACGGATCAGCCGCGTGAAAGGGAAGAAAGCACGCATATGGACAATGAACACAACAGAGTCGAACTGGATCCGCCGAGCAGCACCCAGCCGGTGAATGAGACCGCCGCGCCGCCGGAGCAGCCCGAGGTTCGGCGTGCGGACGACGGCGAGGTCCAGGACCGGATCATCGAGTTGCTCGAGATGGTTGCCGGGAAGGCGGATGACTACGACACGAAGCTGGTGCGGGAACTCATCACGGCGGCGCTCAAGCTCATCCCCGACGGACGCGATACGGGTGAGCTGAAGCTCATGACCGCGTCGATGAAGGAGCTGCGCTACGCGTACCGCGTGTTTGCGCAGTATCCGGATTCGCACAAGGTGACGATTTTCGGGAGTGCCCGCACGCCTGAGGATCACCCTGACTATCGCGCCGCGGTGGATTTCTCGAAGATCATGGCCGAGGCGGGGTGGATGTCCATCACGGGCGCAGGCGATGGGATCATGAAGGCCGGGCACGAGGGGCCCGGACGCGAAGCCAGCTTCGGCGTCGCGATCCGTCTCCCGTTCGAGACAACCGCGAACGAGCACATCATCGGCGACGAGAAACTGATCAACTTCCGGTACTTCTTCACACGCAAGCTCATGTTCCTCTCCCAGTGCGAGGCGGTCGTCTGTTTCCCCGGCGGGTTCGGTACGCTCGATGAGACATTCGAGACGCTGACGCTCGTACAGACCGGGAAGGCGAGCATGGTGCCCATCGTCTTTGTCGATGGTGATTTCGATGGCGAGCACGGTTCATACTGGGAAGGGTGGGACAGGTATGTCCGCCAGCAGCTCGCGGATCGCGGGTGGATCAGCCCTGAGGATTTCCATCTGTACCACATCGCGAAGGACCCGCAGGATGCGGCGGACCACATCTTCAACTTCTATAAGAACTACCATTCTTCGCGCTATGTCCGTGACGATCTGGTCATCCGTATCAAGCACCGGCTCCGCGAAGAGGACATCGCGACGCTGAATGATGAGTTCGGGATCCTTGTCAAGTCTGGCACCATCCATCAGTGCGACGCGTACCCGCAGGAACGCGATCACCTGTCTCTGCCACGCATCGCGTTCACGCATACCCGGCACAAGTTCGGGCTTGTGCGGTCGCTGATCGATCGCATCAACTCCTTTGATCCCGCGGATGGGTAATGGATCTTGCCAACGCGTGATCGTTGTGTGCGGGCTTTCGCTCGCGTGTCTGCCCGCGCTCTGGGGGTGCAAGGTCGTCCGGAAGTGGTTCGCGCCCGCGGATGAGATCGAACTCAGCAGCATCGAGACCCTGGACGCGGATGAATCACTCGATCGGCAGGGGCTCGGCATTCGATTGCTCGTCGTGGACGACACCAACTATGATGCGCCGCGAGCGCTGCGTGCTTACCCGGCGTTGCGGGATGATCGGGTCGCGTCGGCGTGGTCCCGTTGGGGGTTTCGTGCTGTCGAGGTGCCGATCGGGGACATCGATCCGTTGCTCGCGGGGCTGCGCTCTGTGCAGCCGGTGAGTGTCCAGTTTCTCGGCGAGTTCGGGGAGTGGCGTCCGCTCGTGCGTTCTGGATCGATCCGGGAACAACGGGTTATGGTGGGCGATTCGCTCCGTGAAGTGGACGGCGGGCGTCCTCGGTTGATTGCGCGATCATGGACCGAGCCGGTTCTCGACGATCAGGGGGTAGATCGGCGGCTGCGGGTTGATCTGGGCATGCAGATCGAGTCCACCCGCGGCAGTTCATTCGAGCTGATCCCCGAGCATCGCGAGCCGGTGCTTGATGATGCGGGGATGGTCATCGACGAGCTTCTGAGTTCGATCCACCTCGATGGGTCGCGAGCGATCGTGATCGTCGGTGAGGTGCCGGGGAAAGATTGGGATAACCTGCCCGAGGCGCCGGGGCTTGCGGACATCGAGACGCGGGATCCGACGCTGGGCCCAAGTGCGGAGGACGAGGCCACACCCGATTCGGGTGGTGGAACGCCGCCCCCGATCAGCTCCGGTGGTTCGAGATCAACGATCGAGCCCAGCGCCCCGCGTACCCGCTCGCTGGGAGAGCTCATGCTCATGTCCCCCGGTTCGCGCGTCATGCGGGCGAATGAAACGCGCATCATCCCCAAGCGTGTTGTGATCGTTCTTGTTCCCGAGCTGCCCGAGCGTGCCCAAGCGGGCAATGAAGAGCGGGGTGCGAACTGATGGATGTGTTTCTTCAGGTCCTCGCGCTGATCGGCGGTCTTGCGGTGCTCATCGCGGGTGCTGACCTGCTGGTCCGTGGCGCGGCACAGCTTGCGCGGGTCTTCGGCTTGTCTCCGTTCGCGATCGGTGTGACCGTTGTTGCGTTTGGCACCAGTGCGCCCGAGCTGTTCGCTTCAATCGGGTCTGCCCTGCAGAATGAGGATGAGCTCGCGATCGCCAATGTTGTGGGATCGAATGTCGCGAATATCCTGCTGATCCTTGGCGCGGGTGCGATCATGGCACCGATCGCGATTCACCGCCGTGTTCGCTTGGTCGAACTCCCGATCATGCTCGGCATTACTCTGGCTGCCGCGGCGCTGCTCAATGATTCGGCTCTCTCACGGACCGACGGCATCATCCTGTTTACCGGGCTCATCGCGTATGTGATCTTCATTGTCCGCACGCACAAGGTTGAGATCGAGCACGAGGGCGAGGAGGTCGTCACGCACCCCAAGTCCGCGTGGCTGGATGTGATGATGGTCGTGCTGGGCATCTTGGCGCTGGGGCTTGGTGCCAAGGCGTTGGTCTATGGCGCGACGGGCGTGGCGACCCGAATGGGTGTTTCGAGCGGGGTTATCGGCATGACGGTTGTTGCGTTGGGTACCAGCTTGCCCGAGCTCGCCGCCACCATCCGCGCCGCGGTTGGGAAATCGTCCGATATCGCCGTCGGCAATGTTGTGGGATCCAATATCTTCAACCTGCTGAGCGTCCTCGGGGTGACGGCGATCGTCCATCCGCTCACGATGCCCGATGCCCAGTTCAAGGGGATCTGGATCATGCTGGGCGTCAGCGTTGGTATGGTGATCCTGGCGCTGGTGAAACCCGCGATGGGACGCCTGATTGGCGGCGCTTTCCTGCTGCTGTACGCGGTCTACACGCTGTATGTGTTTATGGGGTGATACCTTGCTTGTACGGGTTCTTTGGATCCCGCTGAACCCTTCGCAACATTCGCCCGATCTTCCAATGGGTCAGTCGTTTTGGTCCCGATGGGAGAGCTCTTTTCGTGCTACGCGTTCCGATATCACATGCCGAGGCGGGGATGGAGATCGCGATGCCGGTTCTTCATCCACGGAGCAACACGCGATTGCTCTTGCGTCCGGGTGCCCTGCTTGAGAAGAGCACGATCGAGCGGTTGATCGAGCTGGGGCTGCCTGAGATCTGGATCAAGTACCCGAATATGGAGATGGTCGCGAAGTTCATCTCGCCCAAGATCCATACATCCCGGGCGCAGGTCGCGTCACAGGTGGCGGCGGCTTTCGATACGGCCGGCAAGAACATGCACGCACGGATGGACTTCCCGAGCTATTCTTCGGCGATGAGCACCCTGATGGCGCGTCTGATCGAGGATCCTGACGCCGCGCTGTTTATCGGCGAGATATCTGATACCGGCTCGCCCGCGATCCGGCACGGTGCCAATGTTGGGTTCCTGGCAATGCTGATGGGGCTGAAACTCGATTTCTACTTGCTCCGTGAGCGATCGCGTCTGAACCCTCGGCTCGCGAAGGATGTGACAAGTCTGGGTGTCGCGGCCATGCTGCACGACATCGGGATGACGCGGTTGCGTGCATCTGTCTTGAAGCGATGGAGCGAGCATCACGACGATACAGATCCCGAATGGCGCAGGCATGTCCGGCTCGGATACCAGCTCATCCGTGGGCATGTCGAGCCGTCCGCGGCTGCCGCGGTTTTGCACCATCATCAGCGTTTCGATGGTTCTGGCTTTCCGACCAAGGTGATCGATGGTGAGGAGCGCGGGCTTGAGGGGTCACAGATCCATATCTTCGCGCGGATCCTGATCGCGGCGGATCTTTACGATCGCATGGTGCATCCGGCGTACACGATCGGGGATTCTGAGGAAACGCGGAAATCGCGTCCGCCGGTCTTCGCGCTCAACCGAATCATCCACGAGCCCTACAAGTCGTGGCTCGATCCGATCGTGCTGCAGGCGCTCATCGCCGTCTGCCCGGCCTATGCGCCCGGGAGTATCGTGCGATTGAGTGATGGTCGCCAGTGTGCCGTGATCGATTGGGACCCGAGAGATACATGCCGCCCGACGGTCAGAGAGCTGACGCATTTCGAGGATGAAGAGCACGGCGAGGTGATCGATCTTCGGCGCAACACGCATCTGCAAATCGTTGAGTGTGATGGCTTTGATGTCAGCGCATACAACTTCTATCCATGCCATGAGCACGCGTTCGATCTGCGTCAGATGGAGCGGTCGCTTTCCAACGGCATCTATCGCATCGATCCTTCGCACCTGATCTCGTTCGAGACGGAGCGGGACGCGAATGTTGATGCCGAAGCGGACTCGGACAGCGATGAGTTTGGCGATGACCTCGCGGCCTGAACATCGCTAGGATTCACCGTGTCTCAATCGCAGACGATCCCGACCGGGAACGATCGCACCCTGATCGTCGTAGCCGCACCCCGCGAGTGCCGATCGGTTCTTGATGCGCTCGGCGGTCGCGATATGGAACTGCCCAAACTGTGGGACCTGGTCCGTCTTGATCATTGTGATCTGGTGATGTCCGGTGTGGGCAAGAGCAATGCCGCGGGGGCGACGGCACGGGTGCTCGATCCTGTGGTGCACGGGCGGGTCTGGGGCGTGGGGATCGCGGGGGCGTTGCCTGGCTCCGGGCTGGGGCTCGCGGATGTGGTGATCGGCACGCGATCCGTGTTTGCGGACGAGGGGATCGGTTCTGACACGGGGTTCATCCCCATGAACGATGCCGGGTTCGGCGCGTTTCCGGACGGCACGATGCACGCGGATCATGACGCGGACGCGATTGTCCTGCCGGGTGCGCGGCGCGGCGCGATCGCGACGGTTTCGTGGTGTTCGGGGAGCGATGGGTGCGCCCGGGGTGTTGTGGATCGGACGGGTGCGATCTGTGAGGCGATGGAGGGTGCGAGTGTGGCGCTCGCGGCGCTTCGTGTTTCTCCATCGATCCAGACGGGCGAGATCCGGGTGATCTCCAACACAACTGGTGATCGCGCTTCGCAGCGATGGGCGCTGGACGAGTCGTTGGATCGTCTGCGCGAGGTTCTCGGACGCGTCACAGGCTCGTGTGAATGAGAAGGTGTTGGGGTCGTGCGGGATGGGTGGACAAGGCACGCACACCTATCTCCCTGATTCGCGTGTGATCCTCCCTTGCTGAACTGATGATCCTGTTCGGTCGATCCCCTTCGCATGGGCGTTTTCTGCCCCAGCGCTTGCTGGGTCTGGAAATCGTCCGCCCGACGCCGGGTGGGAAGGAATCGTCTTCATGAAACGCAAGGCACAGTTTGGACAGCTCGGGAAAAAGTTGGGTAAAGGCAAACTCGGAACATCATTGTCAAGCGTGAACGCGATACGCTCCGGTGCGATCCCACTGATGATCGATTTTGGGATCTCGGGGATCAAGGCGCTCCAGCTCTCGGGGAACAACCCGAGCTCGATCAGCGCGGCGGCGTTTATGCCGACGCCCGATGATCTGCTCGATAACCCCTCGAAGCGATTGCTGTTCCAGATGGATGCGCTACCCAAGTTTCTCAAGGGTGCCAAGATCAATGCGACACGCGCCGCGTGTCTGATCCCGTCGGGGCAGATGGTGTGCAAGCACCTCCAGCTCATCCCCGCCGAGGGCGTGCCCAACGAGCAGATCGCGGGTGCGCAGCTCAGCTCTCAGCTCGGGTGCGACCAGGGATCGTTGCTTGTTCGGACGCGCGAGGTCGAGGGTGCCAATCGGCAGGGGAAACAGGAGATCATCTGCTTTGGTGCCTCACGCGAGTTCGTGGGTCGGCTGATGGGCACACTCAAATCCGCGAAGCTCGATCCGGTCGGGATTCACACCGAGTTCGATGCGTTGGCACGATCGATTCAGCTCCGCGATGAGAGCGCTGGCGGTGTAAGCAACTCCAAGCCGCGGCTGGTGCTCGATCTTGGAACCGGAAGCACCAAGGTTCTGATTATGCACGGCTCATCGCTCGTGTTTGCTCGCTCGATCGAGATCGGTGCGCGGCACTTCGACGAGACAATCTGCCGGCAGCTGCGCTGCACAATGTACGAGGCCCGTGAGATGCGGCACGAGCTGAAAGAGCTCTGCGCCGCCCAGCCGGTGGGTGCCGCGGGTGCTGGTTTGGCGGGCATGCCTCCACCACCAGAGCAGGATGCCGCGGTTTCGGAGGGGAAATCGCGCGGGCCTCAGATCGATCTGAGCGAGCCGATCGAGATCATCTGTGATGAGATATCGATGTGCCTCCGCTACCACGATGCGCTGTTCCCGGGCAGCCGCGTCGAGGGGATGATTTTCATGGGCGGTCAATCCAAGCATCAGGCGCTTTGTGCCGACATGGCTCGGCGTTTGCATCTCGAGGCACAGATGTTCGATCCGCTGGCGTGTCTTGCACGCAGCGGCAAGATCCCTGTAAGCGGGGTCGACCTGCGTGAACCCCAGCCGGGGTGGGCCGCGATCGTCGGCGGGGCGTTGAGCCCGATGGATCTTTAAGTTTCTTGCGGAGTGAATTCGATGAGCCAAGCGAACAAACAATCCGGCGGCAGCTTCCTCCCCAAGGAATATGTAAAAGGACGCAGCCAGTTCCGCGCCAATGTGATGGCGTTGCTGCTCTTCGTCCTCGTGATCGCCGGTGTCGTCGGCGCTTTCGTGGTGAATCATCAGCGTTGGCGCCGAGTGCATCAGGAACAGCAACAGGTCGCGGTGGCGTTCAAGGAAGAAGCGGCCAAGATCGAGCAGCTCAAGCAGCTCGAGACCCAGCGCATCGAACTGATCGAGCGTGCGGAGGTCGTCACGGCGCTCAAGGATCGAATCCCGCGATCGGTGCTGATGGGCGAGGTTGTCCGCTCGATCCCGAAGGGATTGACACTCACCGAGGTGAAGATGGAGGGCGAGCGGATCAAACCCCCGCCGCCCAAGGTCGACCCGAAGGACAAGGCCAAGACCCGCTCGTTGAACAACAAGAGTGTGGGTGCGGGCAAGGATGAAGAGGAAGAGAAGCCAAAGGTCCTTCCTCCCCGATTCAAGTTCACCCTTGAGATCGAGGGCATCGCGGTTGAGAACGATCAGGTTGCGGACTTCCTCAGCTCGATCAAGGCGTCGCCGTTGTTCATGCATGTGGAACTGCCGCTGATTGACGAAACGATCATCGATAAGCAGGCGTACCGGAAGTTCAAGATCACGATGACGCTTCGTGAGCAAGCGGACGCGCGATTGGTGGACGGGACCCAAGAGTACAAGATCGGTCGTGTCGATTTCGGCATCGCCGAGGTTGATTCGGAAAGCGAGTAAGGAGATCTATCCATGAAGTTCACATCACGCGAACTGATCCTGTTTCTCGCGGTCCTGATGGTCCCGATCCTGAGCTACTTCGTCGTCTTCAAGCCACAGAGCGAGAAGATCGATCAGGCGAAGACGGAGATCGAGCATCGCCAGGAGCGTCTTGCGACACTCCGCACCGAGACATCCCGCAATGATGATCTCCGCGCCGCGAACGAGGATATCGGCAACCGGATTGAGGAGATGGAATCGCTCCTCCCCTCGGGCAAGGAGATCGATCTGATCGTGCGCCAGGTTTCTGCGCTCGCGGTTGAATCGGGTCTGTCCCCGCCCACGCTCAAGAGCGAGAAGCCGGTCGCTGCGGCGCGTTTCCGCGAGCAGCCGCTGAAGATGAGCACCTCGGGCAGTTTCGAAGGGTTCTATGAGTTCCTGCTTGCGTTGGAGCGTCTTCCACGCCTGACACGGGTGGTTGATCTGATGCTCAAGGACAGCAACGACGAGGGTGTCGAGGTCGATGCGGACTTCACGCTCAGCATCTACTTCCAGACTGACGAGGGAGAAGCATCGTGAGTGAGCACATCGATCAGAATACATCCGAGCAGTCTCCCGAGGGTGCGAGCAACATCTTCCTGAACCTGCATCAGGAAGACTCGACCGGGATCCCGTCGCTGAAAGCGGTGCCAGAATCGGCGATCGCCTCTTCGGAGAGCGAATCGAGAATGAGCGTGCATATGGTGGTCGCGTTGGGTGTGGTCGCCGTGGGGGCCGGCGTGATCTATGCGATGCGGTACATCGGCATGAAGGCCGGTCTCGACGAAGAGATCGCACAGATCGATTACACCTCTCAATCAGAGAACGCGGATTTCAACTCGCGATTCGGGCAGGTGATCGGTGAACTCGATGAGTCCACGATCGCTGTTCAACTCAGCGATCATGAGTCCTTCATCGATGCTCCCTTCGCGAGACCCAGCGCGATGGGCTCAACTCCGGAGCCCGTTCAGGTGGATCCGGGGATGAGTGAAGAGGAACGCTATGCGTTGCAGCGTGAGCGTGAACTTGAGCTTGAACGCCAGCGCCGGTACGACTCGGTGTATTCCGAGGCGATGAGCTTCCGGATCCAGGGTGTTGTGGGCGGATCCCGCCCGGCGGCACGCATCTCGGGGCAGCCCGTCTCCGTGGGCTCACAACTGGGTGAGTATTTCAAGGTCATCGAAATCACCGGCCGCAGTGTGGTCATCGAGGCGGACGGGATGCGCTTTGAGCTCGCACTGGGAGAAGACACGAAGCAGCTCGATTAAAACGCAGCAGTAAGGACTGGGACTTGGCGAACATCGATGACATCCTGAGTGATCTCGGCGTCGGAAGCGAAGACGCACCGAAGCGTGCGCCGCGTAAGCCCCGCCTCGATCAAAAGAACGCGGATCGGCACACGCTCGATCGGCGTGCGGGATCGTTCTCGCCCTTGCCATCGATGCCGAGCTCGCAGACGCGGTACGGCGGTGACGACACCCCGAGTGTGGACGAGGACCCCGCGGTTCTTCAGAAGCGTGCCGCGGCGCCCCAGGTTGATATCTCCAAAGCCGTCAGCGAGGTCTACAGCCCCGAAGCGGTCGGCGAGTCGGGTGAGATTTCAACCCAGCTCAGCGAGATGCTCATCGAGCAGGGTGGCGTGAGCGCCGAGCAGGTCACGAACGCGGAAAAAATCATTGCGCAGACACCGGGCAAGTCACTCGTTGAGGTGCTGCTGGATCAGGGCGCGGACGAAGAGGCGGTCCTGAGCGTTGTCGCGCGATCAGCCGGCGTCGCGTTCGAACGCATCGATCTAGAGAAAGGGCTCGACGGCGGATTCGACGGCAAGCTCCTCCAACGCCTCACGCTTGAGTTCTGTCAGAGCAACCAGGTCGTTCCGCTCCGCACGGAGGGCTCCCGCGTGGTCGTGGGGACGCTCAACCCGAGCGATGTCTTCACGATCGACGAGATCAGATCGCGTCTGCGCGTCGCGAGTGTGAAGGTCGTCATCGTCACCCCGGGCGATATCTACGGGGCCTTGGAAATGGTCGGCGGCGAGGGTGCCGCGGACATGGATCTTTCTGAGATCCTCGCGGATGTTGACGAATCGGATGTTGAGGTGACGACGACCCAGTCGACCGAGGCGGTCGATCTTGAGTCGCAGGCGGGCGAATCTCCCGTTATCCGCTATGTGAACTACATCATCCAGAACGCCGTCAAAGAGGGTGCGTCGGATATCCATATCGAGCCGGGCGAGAAGAAGATCAAAGTTCGTCTGCGCGTGGATGGCGTGCTCTTTGAGTCGATGAATCCACCGCCGCAGATGTCCGCGGCGATCGTGTCACGCCTGAAGATCATGGCGGACCTGGATATCTCTGAGCGTCGTGTTCCGCAGGACGGGCGTATCCGGTGTGTGGTTGGCGGTCGCAAGCTCGACCTTCGTGTCTCGACGCTGCCGTCGGGGTATGGCGAGAAGGTTGTGATGCGTATCCTGGATACGAAATCGATCAATGTGCAGCTCGAGGACCTGGGGTTCGATGAGCACACGCTCGATATCTGGAAGGGACAGATCCACCAGCCGCACGGGATCGTGCTTGTCACGGGTCCGACCGGTTCGGGTAAGACGACGACGCTGTACTCGTCGCTGCGTCAGATCGACAAGGCAAAGCTCAATGTTTCCACGGTTGAGGATCCGATCGAGTATCACCTCGAGGGGATCACGCAGACGCAGACGCACGAGAAAATCGGGATGACCTTTGCCAAGGCGCTCAAGGCGCTTCTGCGTCAGGACCCCGATGTCATCATGCTTGGTGAAATCCGTGACCACGAGACTGCGCACACGGCGGTGCAGGCGGCACTCACGGGTCACCTTGTGTTATCCACATTGCACACCAACGATGCGCCGAGCTCCGTGACCCGCTTGGTGAACATCGGTTTGGAGCCATTCCTCGTCGGTGCTGCGGTCAACGGCGTGCTCGCCCAGCGACTCCTGCGCCGTCTGTGCCAGCATTGCAAAGCCCAGGAAGCCCCCTCCGAGGAAATGGCGGAGTTCCTGGAGATGCAGGGGTTGCCCAGCAACGAGCTCTGGGTCCCCAAAGGCTGCGATAAATGCCGAAATACGGGGTATTCCGGGCGTGTGGGTATCTATGAGATGCTCGCCGTGGATGATGAACTGCGTGACATCATCGCGCGGAATCCGAATGTCTCCGAGTTCCGGCGCATGTGTCTGGAACGGGGGATGTGCTCACTGCGTCAGGACGGGATCAACAAGGCGAGCTCGGGTATGACGAGCGTGCAGGAAGTCCTCCGCGTCACCAGCGCGCACTGACTCAATCTCAACAACATCGATAGGGTGTTCTCCTCTATCCGCGCATACCTGCGTGTGCTGGTTTGTGTTATGAAACTGTTTCCAGTATGGTGATCGAGGCAAAGGGGACCCGCGAGTCTCTTGAATCGTCAGTCTGGAGAAGATTATGATCGGCAACACCATCAGTTGTCGGTGGGGTGCGTTTACCTCTGCCTTCCTCGTCGCATTGGCATCCAATCAACCACTGCTCGCATCGGATGAGACCTCGCTCTCGCTGCGGGATCAGGTGATCGCAGATGCGAGCGAATACGACACCCTCATGGTCAGTCACTCCGCGGTTTCCATCGACCCGATCGCGTTCGTGCAGTTTCGATACATCGCGGATGTCCAGGATCAACAGGACACGCAGGATGAGCTGACCGTTGGGTTTGTGAACTCGCGCACCCGTGTCGGGCTCAAAGGTAACCTCGCAGAACCCAACATGGACTTCTTCGTCTGGTTCGGATTCACCGGTTCGGGCAGTTCGTTGCTCCTCGATGCGTGGGCAAACTGGCACATTGACGAAAACTTTTCGTTGCGGATGGGGCAGTTCAAGCTCCATACATGGAACGAGTGGACCGTGTCCGAGACCAAGCAAACCTTCGTCGAGCGTTCGATCCTCGACGCACGATTCGCTTCGCTCTATGGGCAGGGTGTTGAGGCAACATGGAAGAATGACAACCTCAAGCTTGTCGGTTCGTTGAACGACGGGCTGCGTTCTTGGAACGACTAATCGCCGGGGAACAAATGGGCCGCTTCAGCGCGTGCCGAGGTGTTGCTCGAGGGCGACTGGTCGCAGCGTGCGGACTTCAACAGCTTCCGCGACGAGGAGCCATTCATGCTGATTGGCGTTGCCGGGCACATACAGGACGGGGATACGCTTGCGGGAGCGGGCGGCGCAAACATCTACACGAATGACACGAAGATCTCGCAATGGACCGCGGATTTCCAGTGGGGTCTGGGCGGATCGGCGATCTACGCCGCCGTCATAGGTAACTACGAAGAGCGTCCCGGTGGCATCGAGTACGACCAGTACGGCGTGCTCGTACAAGGGCAGGTGTTCATCACCGATGACATCGAGCTGTTCGCTCGTTATGAGTGGGGTGATCTCAATGGTCAGGCCTCGGCTTTCGCGACCGCCAATCCTGGGGCGACGATGGAGGACACGCTGAGCGTGCTGACTGTCGGTGCGACCAAGTACCTCGCGGGTCATGCGATGAAGTTCACCGCTGATGCGGGGGTTGCGTTCGATGAGGTCTCCGGCGCCTGGGGCGGCGGCGGACGCGGCTGGCAAGGCGACGACGCGGGGGCAAACTCGCAGTTCGTGTTCCGAGCCCAGATGCAGGCGATCTTCTAAACCAGGTTTTTCCAGCACACACACTCGCCCCGGGCAATGGGGCGACCATCACAATGGGGTGCCAACATGTCAGAGCATGAACAGGATGCCAGAAAGAAATACTGGCGAACGAATCTTACCTATCTCGCGATCCTTCTCTCGATCTGGTTCATTGTGAGCTACGGCTGCGGGATCATCCTCGTTGATTACCTCAATCAGTTCCGGATCGGGCAGGCCAAGCTCGGCTTCTGGTTCGCACAGCAGGGGTCGATCTACACCTTTGTCATCCTGATCGCGGTGTATGTCGTGCTCATGAACAAGCTCGATCGCAAGTTCGGCTTCCGGGAGGATGACTGATCATGGGTATGGACGCACAAACATGGACCTTTCTGATTGTCGGGCTGAGTTTCGCGCTCTATCTGGGCATTGCCTGGTGGAGCCGCGCGGGCTCTTCGAGTGAGTTTTATGTCGCCGGTGGGGGGGTGCCCCCGCTCGCCAACGGCATGGCGACGGGCGCGGACTGGATGTCGGCGGCTTCGTTTATCTCGATGGCGGGGATTATCTCGTTCGCCGGGTACGACGGCAGCGTGTATCTCATGGGCTGGACCGGTGGGTATGTGCTGCTGGCACTCCTGCTGGCACCGTATCTGCGCAAGTTCGGCAAGTTCACCGTGCCCGACTTCGTCGGCGATCGTTGCTACTCGCAGTTCGCTCGCGTGGTCGCCGTCATCTGTGCGATCTTTGTGAGCTTCACCTATGTCGCGGGCCAGATGCGTGGCGTTGGCGTGGTGTTCTCGCAGTTTCTCAGCGTGGACATCAATCTCGGCGTCATCATCGGCATGGCGATTGTCTTTGTCTACGCCGTGCTGGGCGGGATGAAGGGCATCACCTACACCCAGGTGGCGCAGTACTGCGTGCTGATCTTCGCCTTCATGGTTCCCGCGATCTTCATGGCCATGCTGCTCACGGGCAATGTCGTGCCTCAGCTCGGCTTCATCAGCACACTGGGCGGCGATGTGGGTTCCCAGCTTGCGGGCGGCGAGACGGTCGGTATGCTCGACAAGCTCGATGCGATCAACACCGAACTCGGATTCAACGCCTTCACGGACGGGACAAAGACCAAGCTCGACATATTCATGATCACGCTGGCGTTGATGGTCGGCACGGCGGGGCTGCCGCATGTCATCATCCGTTTCTACACGGTGCCCAAGGTGCGCGACGCACGCAAGAGCGCGTTCTATGCGTTGTTCTTCATCGCGATTCTGTACACCGCGGCGCCCGCCGTCGGTGCGTTCGGTCGCACAAACCTGATCGCGACGGTCAACGATGCCTACTACAACCCCGAGGCGGCTGGCGAGGGTGACCTGACCATCCCCGAGTGGTTCATGGAGTGGGAGGACACCGGGCTGCTGGCGTGGGTGGATAAGAACGGCAACGGCAAGGTGGACTACCGTGCCGGCGACGCGTTCGTTGGCAAGCCCACCTTTGCAACGCCTTCCGATGATCCCGCTGGTCGGACCGTGCACGGCAACAGGCAGGTGACCAATACCGTGAGCGACGGGCCCAACGAGTTGTATGTCGATCGTGACATCATGGTGCTCGCCAACCCGCAGATCGCCAACCTGCCCAACTGGGTGATCGGTCTGATCGCGGCGGGCGGACTGGCCGCGGCGCTCTCGACGGCCGCGGGTCTGCTGCTTGTGATCTCGACCGCGGTCAGCCACGACTTGATGAAGCGGGTCATCAAGCCCGACATCACCGAGAAGAATGAGCTCTGGGTCGCACGCGCGGCCGCGGGTGTTGGCGTGATCTGCGCTGGCTATTTCGGCATCTTCCCTCCCGGCTTCGTGGCCGAGGTCGTGGCGCTGGCGTTCGGGCTGGCGGCGTCGAGCTTCTTCCCGTGCATCATGCTGGGCATCTTCTCCAAGCGGGCCAACCGTGAGGGCATCGTGGTGGGGATGATCACCGGTATTGTGTTCACCGGTGTCTACATCGCGATGTTCAAGTTCAGCTGGGCCAACGGGCTGCTCAGCGCCATCACTTCATGGGAGCCCGGCAGTGACAAGTCGGACTACTGGCTCTTCGGGATCTCGCCAGAGGGCATCGGCTCGGTCGGCATGGTCATCAACTTCGTCGTTGCGATCGTGATCAGCATGTTTACGAAAGCGCCGCCGCAGGAGATCCAGGACCTGATCGAGGACATCCGCGTGCCCAAGGGTGCCGGCGAAGCGCATGAGATGAATGTGCCGCCACCTGTACAGGGCGAGTGATCCTCAAGCCCAACTCGTATCACCCCACAGGCCGAGCATCACGCTCGGCCTGTTTTCTGTTCGCGTTGACCCGGTATTCATTCAGCCGATCGCGTGCGGTCCTTTATTGCCCGTGCGGATCTGGTAGCACTGCATCATGGGGATGACAAAGATCTTTCCATCGCCGTCCTCGCCGGTGCGTCCGCCTTCAAGGATCGCATCGACCGCGCGTTGGATGAACGATTCGTTGACGGCGATCTCCAGACGGACGCGTTTGAGCAGGTCGATCTCTACATCGGCACCGCGGTAGCGTTCGTGATAGACCTCTTCATCACCCGCGCCCAGCGCGTTGGTGATGGACATCTTGAATACCTCATTCTTGATGAGGGTCTTCTTCACATCTGAGAGCTTTTCGGGTCGGATGTACGCGATTACGAGGTGCATGCTGAGTCCTTGTTGAGACGGTTCGACTGATGATGCGTCAGATCACTGGACCGTAAAGATCTGGAATCCTGTGTACGCTTCCATCCCGTGCTCGGAGATGTCGAGCCCGCGCAGTTCATCCGTGCGCGAGACGCGGATGCCCACGCTGAGCTTCAATGCGAAAAAGAGCACAAGCGCCGCGGGAAGGCAAACACCCCCGACAACCCCGATCCCGATGAGCTGGGTCAGGACGCTTTTCTCCGCGACGAACAGCCCGACCGCGAGTGTGCCCCAGATCCCACACACGAGATGCACCGAGATCGCGCCGACCGGGTCATCGATTCGAACTCGATCCAGCGCCACGACCGAGAGCACGACGATGGCCCCGGCCACGGCACCGATGACGACAGCGTCCATGACGCCAACAACATCCGCGCCGGCGGTGATGCCCACCAGCCCCGCAAGGATCCCGTTCAGGATCATCGAGAGATCGGGTTCCTTCTGAACGATCCAGCTCGTGAACATCGCGCCGAAGATACCCGCGGCTGCAGCGAGCGTTGTGGTGACCAGTACATAGCTGATCGATTCCGGATCGGCGCTAAGCACCGACCCGCCGTTGAATCCAAACCAACCGAACCAGAGCAGGAACACCCCGATCGCTGCGAGCGGCATCGAATGGCCCATGTACGGTCGAACGACGGTCTTCCCGTCGCCGCTCTGCACATACTTCCCGATGCGAGGCCCGAGCACGATCACGCCGGCGAGGGCGCCCCAGCCCCCGACGCTATGCACGATGGTTGAGCCCGCGAAATCGTGGAAGCCCTTGGCCGCGAGCCACCCCCCGCCCCAATGCCACATCCCGACGATCGGGTAGATCAGCGCAACATAGACCGCGCTGAACACGAGGAATGGCCCGAGCTTGATTCGCTCCGCGACGGCACCGGACACGATGGTCGCAGCCGTCGCCGCAAACATCCCCTGGAACAGGAACTCGGCCCAGTAGGTGTACGCACCGTCGGCGTAGGTCAGTGTGTCGTAGTTCTCCGGGAGTCCGATCCCGAACCCACCAAATCCGAACCACGCGCCCGCGAAGTCCTCGCCCGGGTACATCAGATTGAAGCCGACGAACGCGTAGGTCAGGATCCCGATCCCAACGATCGCGACATTCTTAAAGAGGATGTTCACGGTGTTCTTGGCGCGGGTCAGCCCAGTCTCCAGACACGCGAAGCCCAGATGCATCAGAAAGACGAGCGCCGTCGCGATGATCAACCAGAGATTGTTCGCGATGTCGTACCCGGCTTGCTCGGCCACGATGGTGGGGGAGCTCGCAACCTGCTCCTGGGTAAGGGCTTGGGGCGCAAAGCCCGCCAGAAAAGCCCAGAGAAGGAACCACTTTGTGTTTAGAGAAAGTGCTTTCATGAATCCAGCATAGAGTCAGTATGGCAGCCGCTCAAACCGGATTGAGAAGAAAATAGCAAGAATCCTGACCCCTTTGAATGATCAGAATCGTCGATTGTAACCGCTCCAAAAGTACTGGTGTGTCATAACCCAACCCGCGCGATACGAGTCACTTCTGGCTGAATAATGCCCTATTGAGACGGTTATGGAGGGTTGAATGAAAAAAAGTGACAGGAGATTTCTTGTGGCTGGAATATACTGACTAGTCAGTAGGTATGCAAGGGTGTGGGGATGATCGTCGTCCTCAGACCGTCTTCTACACCACGCACGAAGGAGCTCACACATGGCACGAATCGAAGCACTAACCGTTGAAAACGCATCACCCGAGGGCGCTCAGATCCTCCGTGCGATCCAGGAGAAGATCGGGATGATCCCGAACCTGTACGCCACGATGGCCCATTCACCTGCGGCACTGTCCGCAGCACTCGCATTCGGCGACGCGATGGGCACATCGGTGCTCTCCGCGCAGGTCAAGGAACAGCTGGCCCTCGCGATTGCCGGTGCCAACAGCTGTGATTACTGCGCTTCTGCGCACACCGCGATTGGCAAGATGACCGGTGTGGATGCCGACGAACTCTCGAAGAATGTCTCAGGAAATGCGAGTGATCCCAAGGTCCAGGCACTGCTGACTTTCGCGACCACCGTGGTGAATACCCGCGGCGATGTCGCCGATTCGGACATCGAAAAGGCACGCAGCGCAGGCGTCACGGATGCGGAGCTCGTCGAGGTCGTTGCGAGCGTTGCCATCAATACATACACGAACTACTTCAACCATATCGCCCAGACGAAGATCGACTTCCCCGTGGTCGAGACATCGTGCTCGGCATGCTGAATCCCTCTCACAGAGCGCTTCGCGAGAGCGGGGCGTTTCTGATTTCTTCTATTTCCAAACGCGAGAAGCGAGGGGTGCACGATGAACACGAAGCCCATGATGGTGGGGGGGCGGGTACGCTACGAGACGGAGCGGATCGACGGCATGGAGATCTTCTATCGTGAGGCCGGCACTCCCGGTCAGCCCCAGCTCGTGCTCCTGCACGGTTTCCCGACATCATCGCATATGTTCCGCGACCTGATCCGTGAGCTGGGAGACGATTTCCATATCATCGCGCCCGATTTCCCAGGGTATGGCATGAGCAGTGCCCCGGCGCATGACGAGTATGAGTACACCTTTGACAACCTCGCGGCGGTGGTGAACGAACTGCTTGAGCGCAAGGGCTTCGATAACTATGTGCTCTATGTCATGGACTACGGTGCGCCGGTCGGGTATCGGATCGCCACGACGCACCCAGATCGCGTGGCGGGATTCGTGGTGCAGAACGGGAACGCGTATGTTGAAGGACTCTCGGATTTCTGGGACCCGATCAAGGCATATTGGGCGTCGGGTGGGCAGGAGGAGCGCGACGCATTGCGTGCGTTCCTGACGATCGATGCGACGAAGTGGCAATACCTCACGGGCGTACGCAACGCCGAGGTGATCTCCCCTGACAACTGGCAGGTGGTGCAGCCGCTTCTTGATCGTCCGGGCAATCAGGAGATCCAGCTTGATCTGTTCTACGACTACCGCACCAATCCTGAGCTTTATCCCCAGTGGCAGGCCTATTTCCGTCAGTATCAGCCCCCGATGCTGATCGCATGGGGCGCGAACGACCCGATCTTCCCCGAATCCGGCGCACACCCGTACCTTCGTGACCTGCCCAACGCGGAGTTGCATGTCCTCGACACGGGTCACTTCGCGCTCGAAGAGGATGGCGAGCTGATCGCTTCTCTCATCCGTGATTTCATTCGGCGTCACTCCTCGGCGACCGCAGAGCAGCAATGAAACTCTCTTCCCGGGTCAATCGAGAGATCGATGGGCTCGGATTCAGGCTGAGACCAAGGAATGGATAACTGGGAATACCCCGCGACTGACGCGGGTTGGGTATCCTCAGGTATGGGATCAGAACGCATCACCTTTGAGAACGACGAGGGGCAGACTCTTGCGGGAAGGCTGGATACCCCTGGCGGGGATCCGAGAGGGCTGGCGCTGTTCGCCCATTGTTTCACCTGCTCCAAGGACACGCTGGCCGCGTCTCGGATTGCCCGAGGACTTGTCGATCGTGGGGTCGCGGTCCTCCGGTTCGATTTCACCGGGCTCGGCGAGAGCGAGGGCGACTTTGATGCGACAAGCTTCGCGAGCAATGTCCGCGATCTGCTCAGCGCCTGCGATTGGTTGACGGCACATCATGCCCCAGTGGATCTGCTGATCGGACATTCGCTTGGTGGGGCCGCGGTTGTCAGTGCCGCGGGCCAGATGGCTTCTGTCAAAGGGGTTGCGACAATCGGTGCCCCTGCAGATCCGGCGCATGTGCGTCATCTGTTCGAAGCGCATGTCCAAGAGATCGAGCGCGAGGGGTCGGCGGAGGTTTCGATCGGCGGGCGACCGTTCCGGATCGGCAAGGCCTTCATCGACGATCTCGACGCGCACGATCCGAAGGATGTGCTCAGGAGTCTGAAGCGTCCGCTGATGATTTTTCACTCGCCGCTCGATTCGATCGTGGGAGTGGAGAACGCGGCCCAGATGTTCGAATGGGCCATGCACCCCAAGAGCTTCATCTCGCTCGATCGGGCCGATCACATGCTGAGTGATCGGAAGGATGCGGACTTCGTCGCGACCATGATCGCGGCCTGGTCGGAGCGGGTGCTTAACGACTAGGGGGAATCACCCTGAAGAATATGTTTTTGAAGAACATTCCGCACATGGTTGTATGGAATTGGTTTCTCTGTAGAATAGACATCCCAGATCTGAAACAGTTCCAATTCGACACCAGGAGTCATCGGTATGAGTAGCGACGGGAATGCGCAGGGGATCGAGTCAACACTGCACGAGAATCGCATCTTCCAGCCGCCCAAGCCCGCAGAGGTCGGTGCCAGTAAATGGCTGGTGAACTCATTCGAAGAGTACAAGGAGATGTACGACCGGTCGATCAACGACCCCAAGGGCTTCTGGGACGGGGTTGCTCGCGAGCTGCACTGGTTCAAGGGCTGGGACGAGGTGGTGAGCTGGGACGACCCTGATGTCGAGTGGTTTGTCGGGGCCAAGACCAATGTCTGTTACAACTGTGTCGATCGACAAGTCGATCAGGGCCACGGCGATGACATCGCGATCATCTGGGAGGGCGAACCGGTCGATGATTCGGGATCGCCCGTTGATGTCCGCCGCATCACCTACAAGGAACTCCAGACCGAGGTGAGCAAGCTCGCCAATGTGCTCAAAGACAACGGCATCAAGAAGGGCGATGTCGTTACCATCTATATGGGCATGGTTCCCGAGCTGGCCATCGCTATGCTCGCCTGTGCCCGCATCGGTGCGCCGCACTCGGTGATCTTCGGCGGCTTCAGTGCCCACGCCATCACCGACCGCGTGCAGGACGCCAAGTCCAAGATGATCATCACCTGCGACGGCTCGTGGCGTCGCGGCAAGGTCGTGCCGCTCAAGGACAATGTCGACGAGGCCATCGCGCTCATGAAAGAATCGGGCGACCAGCCCGTCGAGCATGTGCTCTGCTATGGGCGGTGCCACAACGACATCAAGTGGGGCGAGCTGGACCGCTGCTGGGAAGAAGAAATGAGCAAGGCCTCGCCCGAGTGTGCGTGCGAGGAGCTCGACAGCGAGGACATGCTGTTCCTGCTCTACACCTCGGGCTCGACCGGCAAGCCCAAGGGCATCGTCCATACCACGGGCGGGTATATGGTCTTTACCTACATGACCAGCAAGTACAGCTTCAATCTGATCCCCGATCAGAATCAGGTCTACTGGTGCACCGCCGACTGCGGGTGGATCACCGGGCACTCCTACATCGTCTACGGCGTGCTGCCCAACCGTGTCCCCAGCGTCATGTACGAGGGCGGGCCGGACTACCCGAACGCGGCACGGTTCTGGGAGATGTGTGATCGTCACAAGGTCACGCAGTTCTACACCGCCCCGACCGCGATCCGCGCGTTCATGAAGTGGGGCGATGAGCATCCCAAGTCGTGCAAGCTCGACTCGCTGCAGGTGCTGGGCACCGTGGGCGAGCCGATTAACCCCGAGGCGTGGATGTGGTACCGCGATCACATCGGGCGCGGCGTGTGCCCAATTGTGGACACCTACTGGCAGACCGAGACCGGCGGACATGTCATCACGCCCCTCCCCGGCGCGACGCCCACGACGCCCGGCAGCTGCACATTCCCCGTGTTTGGGGTCGACGCGGCCGTCGTTAATACAGATGGCGAAGAGCAGGACCCGAATGTGGGCGGGCTCATGGTCATCCGCAAGCCCTGGCCCGGCATGCTTCGCGGCGTGTACGGCGACCGCAAGCGTTTCATCGATACCTACTGGAGCACCGTCAAGATCGACGGCCAAGCCGTCTACACCGCCGGCGACGGCGCCCGTCGTGATGAGCACGGCAACTTCTGGATCATGGGCCGCATCGACGATGTGATCAATGTCTCGGGCCACCGCATGGGCACCATGGAGGTCGAGAGTGCGTTGGTGTCGCACGAGAGCGTGGTGGAGGCGGCCGTGGTCGGCATGCCCCACGAGATCAAGGGCACGGGCATCGCCGCCTTCGTGACGCCCGCCCCTGGGTTTGAGGCGAGCGAGGAGCTGATTCAGGAACTGCGCAAGCATGTTGGCGAAGAGATCGGCGCGATCGCCAAGCCGGACATGATCCGGTTTACGGCCGCGTTGCCAAAGACCCGCAGTGGCAAGATCATGCGCCGCCTGCTCCGTTCGATCGCAGCGGGTGACACCGAGATCACGCAGGATGTGACGACGCTTGAGGACTTCTCTGTGGTTGCGAAACTCTCGGAGAAGGACGAGGGCTGAAATCTGATCACCCCTACGCCCATAGAATAAGCGTGATGAACCGATTGATGTGTCTACTCGTGACCCCGTTGCTGCTGGGCGGCGGGGTTGTTTCTGCGCAGCCGAGCTGGGACGAGGGAGAGTCGTTTGATGATTTCCGGGAGGAGTGGAATGTATGGGCTGAATCACTCCCCGCAGAACACCGCATGCAGCCCGATCTGCGTGATGCGGTTGAACGATTCAATGATGATCGTGATATTGAGTTGAGCGAAGAGCTCAGCGATTATCCGATATTTATTTTCTCAGATGCCCGGCCATGGAGTCAGGATTGGGAGCACATCAAGAGCGTGCGTGAGGCGTACCAGAAGGATCTCGATCGGCTGCTCGGAGTCGTGCGGCGTCCGTATCTTGGAGCGCCGATACCGACCTTCGATGATGATGGGCGTTCTGGTCTCGGGTTGCCCAGCGATTGGGTCACGACACACAGCCTCGATTCGGTGTCGCCGCTGCGGAAGGCATCGATCTATCTTCGTGCCGATGCGGTCTATCTTGCGTTCAACGGTGAGCAGGAACAGGCCATCGATCGTTTCCGGCTGCTTGAGCATCTCCGACAAAGCACGCTTGAGCTACCCGGAAAGATCCAGTGCCTCGTTGAGTTCGCAATGCGTGCGATGCAGGAAGAGACAATGGTCGAGCTGGTTGAGTACGACCCCGACCTGTTCAGCGACACGCAGCTTGCTGAGATGCAGTCGATCATGCAGGGGCATCTCGCCGCCGACTACGGGCATGTCTTCGCGTTTCAGCAGCTCCTGACGCACGAAGACTGGCGTTTGCAGTTTCACAGCGTGGAGTTTGCGCGCACGAACGCGGAGTTGCGCAATCTCTATCACCTAGCCGCCAAGACATATACCGATGGATACTTCGGTGAGTTGCTCCCGATGGTCATGAAGCCCGAGCTCGATACTGATATACCGCTCGCAACGCTTAAACGACAGATCAAAGTGCAATCGCGGATCTTCGATGCGATGATGATCGATCTTGCCGCGGATCCCGCTATCCAGCGTATGCCTGAAATCAACACGGCAATGGTCAAGCACCTGAGCGGACGGGATGCCAGCCGCTTTGTGCCGGTGTTTGTTGATACCGGTCTGTGGCGATCGCACCTCGGGTTGATGCACAGGTATGACTACCAAACTACGAATCGCATCGTTGTGCTCTCGATCTATCGCCATCGCGCACGACACGATGAATGGCCAGCATCTCTCGCTGAGATCGATCCGGAAGTTCTCCCGATCCCCGCGATTGACCTCTACAGCGGCGAGCCGCTGCGCTACGCGCTGGTCAATAACAAGCCGCGACTCTGGGCCCTGGGCGTCGACCGCGACGACGACGGCGGACGGCCTGTGCCGCGAGAGGAAGACGCTTCAAACCCGGGCTGGAACTGGTTCGCCGTCGGCGAGTGGGACGCTATGAGCGACGAACAGCGAGCCGAGTATGACGGCGATATCCCCATCCTCTACTGATACGAAGCCCCTTTGTTCGCACCCTGCTCGCACGAACATGCTGCGAGCTTGTCTGTGTGACCGTATTTCTCTTGGTGATGCACCCGTGCGCAGGTAGACTGTGAGTCTACAGACCATACAACGCGATTCTCAGAGAGGGCACAACATGAGACGCACACACGCATGGCTCACCACCGGTACGCTTGTATTTCTTGCGGGCGCTGCCAGCGCCGGGGTGATCGAAGTCGACTCGTTCCACACCGGCGGGTTCTATGGGCTCGACGGGATGGGCATGCCGACGGCCACGCCCGACAACGACATGTCGTTCCAGAACTATTTCATGGGACACTCCACGATCTCGGGGTTCACGACGCCCGAACGGCGCTCGTTCTTCTCGTTTGATATGACCGGTGCGGTCCCCGACGGCGAAGAGATCGTCTCGATGTCGCTCGTGCTTGAGAATGTCTTCGGCGGCACCATCGCAAACTCCACCGGCGGTTTCGAGGTTGTCGAGTTCACATCCACGAGCTCCGCATACGACGAGATCGCCGACCCGGACGGCGCGATGGTTTCCCCGATCGAGATCTTCGATTCGTTTGGGACCGGCGCGTTCTACGGTGATGTCGTCTTCGACATGGACGGGCCGTTGCCCGGCCCGGTCGAGAGCATGCTGAGCCCCGACGCGATCGCCGACGCGTTCGACGCGATGATGTTTGACGAGGTCTTCATGATCTCGGGCGCGTTGGCAACATACGACCCCGAACCCGATGCGATGTTCGAGTTTGCCTTCGGGTTAACGGATGTCGTTGTGGACAGCACACCCACGGGGTTCCCGGTGCCCAAGCTCGTCATAACCACGGCGCCCATCCCGGCACCGTCGAGTTTGCTCGTGCTCTCAGGGTTGGGGTTGGTGACGACCCGACGGCGTCGCTGAACGGGATCGAAATATTGCATCTGCAGGGAAGTGGGGTGAGAACCAGCCGACGGGCGCGCCAAGCCCGTCGGTTGTCGATATTGTGGGTGCATGAAGATGCGATCCTGGACGATGATGGCCATGCTTCCCCTGTTCCCCGCTGGGCTCACCCACGCGCAGAGCGTGCCCGAGCCCGCAGATGAGATCCAGTCGATCGCGCAGTCAGAGTCGTGGTCGCTCCGCGACATGCATATGCGCGATTCAACAGTCTACTGGGACAACGACGGCACATTCGCGAACATTGTTGACAACACCGATCGGTTCTATACCAACGGGTTCGGGATCGAGCTTTCATTCGATCCGAATCTGACAAGTTCGCTCAAAGAGAAGTTCGCGCCCGCCGGCGAATGGGACGATCCACGCTTCGGCTTCGGGCTCGCGCTCAAGCAGCGGATCTACACGAGCGAGCAGATCACCCAAGCCAATCCGCCCGCGGACGACCACCCCTACGGCGGCTATCTCTACTTCGCGTTCTCCTTCCAGCGTGCGGACGACGCCAAGCACGACCACTTCGGGCTGGATCTTGGGGTCGTGGGGGACTGGTCGGGTGCGCAGAACATGCAGGAGTTCATTCACCGCCTCTACCCCGGACAGGACGACCCGGAAGGGTGGGACACCCAGTTGGCCAACGAACTGGCGATCAACTTCAACTACGAGCGGACCTGGCGGTCGGAGAAGGCGGAGTTGTGGGGCATCGAGATGGAGATGCTCCCCGCCCTGGGCTTCGAGCTTGGCAATGTCGCGATCATGGGGCACGCCCGGATGACCCTGCGGGGCGGGCACAACCTCCCCAACGACTTCGGCCCCGCGACCTTCTTGGGTCACAAGGACCATACGGTGCAGGGCAACGACTGGGGCGAGGGCGATTTCTCGTTCTATCTGTACGGTACAGTGGGGGCCGACGCGGTGGGACGAGATATCTTCCTCGACGGCAACACCTTCGCCAGTTCACGCTCCACCGATTCCGAACCCTTCGTCGCCCGCGCCAGCGTCGGGATCGTGCTGCGATACAGGCAGCTCTACGCGGGTTGGGCCCAGACCTTCCTGACCGAACGCTTCGAGTCCCAACCCAGCGGGCAGACATTCGGCAGCGTGGTGCTCGGATACTCGTACCAGTTCTGATATAGACGATGATGATGAAGGCAGGGGATGATGAGTGATATGAATGAATGGGTGAGCGAGCCGAGCCCGCAGGGCGATTATTACGAACACCCTGAGAAATACGAGCAGGATCATCGGTTCTCTCAGGAAGCGATCGAAGAAGACCGCGGATCACTCCCAACCCTGCTGCTCCCAGTTGCCTTTTTCTTCATGCCGGGGCGGTTCATGCGCTCCTACGGCGTGCATATGCACACCGGGACATTGTTCATGGTGATCTGGATCACCGGGATCGCGTCATTAATCAGCTCACTCGAGAATCGATCACTCACCGGCGGTTCGAGCGTGCTGGCTGTTGACACCTGGGCATTCCTGTGGGGCCTGGGCATCGTTGGGGGGATACTGCGCGGATTGGTGGTGCATGGGCTCGGCGGGCTCTGGTATCGATTACGACTGAAAATGTGCGGGCAGCAAAGTGCCGAGTGGAAGCTGACCGGGCGAGTCTACATGGTTTCCGGAATCGCGAAGCAACTCGCCTACATCCTCAATATCGCCTATGCCACGACCGTATTCGCGAGCTTCGAGGCCTATGTGCAGGATGACGGGTCCGATCTCGTCTGGACATTCGGCTACCTGGCAATCGCCATGATCCTGCAGATCAGCTCGTCCATCACGCTTTTCTGTGGCTCGGTCGCGGTCTTCCAACTCAAGAAGGTATGGGCCGTAGTTTGGCTGCTGGTGTTGCCGATCCTGCTCCGCGTTGTTGCAACGAGTGCGATCTTTGCGGTTTCATGGATCGGGACATTTACGCCACGCCCCCAGATCACCACTCCTTCTCAGTACGAAGGAAGCATGATCGAGATGGAGTACCCGCGCAACTGGATGATCTACGAGGACGAGACCAACCCCGGGCCGCAGTTCTGGGTTCAGTCTGTGCCCCTCATCGGTGATGCAATCATCGAGATCGAGCTTGTGTATCAGGGGGAATCGCTTGAGATGTTCTCGTATGCCGAGGAGGGGTGGCTCGACCGGGTCGACTATGAACTCGGCGAGATCCGTGAGGAGGGTGACACCCGGTACGCGGGGAAACTGTGTTCCTATCGCGATCGGACAGTCACCCTGTCCGGCACCAACTATGTGATGAAGCTGCTGCACTGGGAACTCAGCGACCGATCCGGGGTCCTCGTATCCATGATCGCTCCGAGCTCCGCATGGGACACCGCGGAAATCGGATTCGAGCACATTGTGCAAACCCTCAAGGTGCAGGATCCGATCACGACCCCGCCGGACCTGAAGCAGACATACACCGCCAGGCTGGAGGAGATCCAGTTCGTGATGCCGGGAAACTGGTGGCTCGATCGCGAGTTGTATGACGACACAACCCACGAAGACGGAACGGTTTCCAAGGGCACGAGGTACCTCGAGGCCGAATCGTCCGGCAACGCAGTCTTCAGGACATATCTCTACGAATCCGGTCTCGGGCCAAGGTCAGAACTGGCAAACTCGATCGAGGGCTATACCCAGGACGGGCGTCTGGAAAACGAGCAGACATTCGGAGATTGGAACGGGATGAGTGGATTCGGCGCACACGGTCACGCGACCCTCGGCGATATCTACTACCACATCACGGTCTTCGTCACGGAGCTCGACGACGGCCGCATCCTGGAAATCCGCGAGCTGATCGCTGCAGATCAGGAATCGATCCACTCCTCAGGGATCAAGCTGATCGAAGATACCTTTGAGCTGCGGATGCCCGAGCCGGAATCCGAGCCCGAGTCGCCCTGAGCGGGATACGATCCACCATGAGCAACCCACTCGTCAGCGTGATCATGGGATCGAAATCGGACTGGCCTGATGTCATGGAGCACGCCGCCGCGGCGCTCGAGGAGTTGGGCGTGCCGCACGAGGTCAAGGTCGTCTCCGCGCATCGCACGCCCGATCTGCTCGTGTCCCATGCGAAAGAAGCCAAATCCCGTGGGATCGAGGTCATCATCGCCGGCGCGGGGGGCGCTGCCCATCTGCCCGGCATGGTCGCGTCGATGACGACGATCCCTGTCATCGGGGTCCCCGTGATGAGCAAGGCCCTCAAGGGGATGGACTCGTTGCTGTCGATCGTGCAGATGCCCGCGGGCATCCCTGTCGCGACAGTCGCGATTGGAAAGGCGGGCGCACGCAACGCGGGCCTGCTCGCGGCGTCGATCGTCGGGAACAAGCACCCCGAGATCAGTGACAAGCTCGAATCGTTCCGTGCGAATCAGACGCAGGCGGTGCTCGATCACCCCGACCCGCGGGAGCAGGCATGAGCGATTCATCCGCGCCGGTGCAACGCGTCGGGATCATCGGCGGCGGGCAGCTCGCGCTGATGCTCGCCCAATCCGTCGAAAAACTCGGTGTCCGCTGCACCGTGCTTGATCCCAACGAGCGCTGCTGCGCCCGCGCTGTGTGCGAGCAGATTGTGGGGGAGTACGACGACCCGGACGCGCTCAAACAACTCGCCGCGTGTTCGGATGTCGTGACCTACGAGTTCGAGAATGTCCCCGCCGCGGCGGGCGAGGTCATCAAACCCATCAAGCCGATCCATCCCAACCCCGACGCGCTCGGGTACGCCCAGGATCGGCACCTCGAACGCACGATGTTCAAGGATCTCGATATCGCGATCCCCAACTATCGCGCGGTCGATGATGTCGAATCGTTGGAGTCGGCGCTCGCAGAGCTGGGGACACCCGCGATCCTCAAGGCCCGATCGCTCGGGTACGACGGGAAGGGGCAGGTCCTGATCAACGACGCGTCCACCGCAGCCGAAGCGTTCGCAACGATCGGGTCCGTCCCCGCGATCCTCGACCAGTTCGTCGAGTTCGAGCGCGAGCTGTCCATCGTCGCGACCCGCTCGATCGAGGGCAACATCGCCTACTACCCCCTCAGCGCCAATGTGCACCGCGGCGGAATCCTGCGTGTTTCCAAGGCACCCGCGCGGGATGTCAACGAGCACCTCATCGAGCAGGCCCAGCACGCCGCGCGTCAGATCCTCAACCGGTTCGATTATGTCGGGACAATCGCGGTGGAGTTCTTCCAAATCGGGACAGGCGAAGACGCGACGCTGGTCGCCAACGAGATCGCGCCGCGTGTACACAACACGGGGCACTGGACGATCGAGGGGGCAGAGACCAGCCAGTTCGAGAACCACATGCGGGCCGTGATGGGAATGGAGCTCGGTTCCGCGGCCCCGGTCGGGCACAGCGCGATGGTCAACATCATCGGCGACGAGCCGCGTCCCGGTGCGCTCGAGTCCATGCCCGAGGCGCATGTGCACATGTACGGCAAGTCCCCCCGCGCGGGGCGCAAGATCGGACATGTGACCCTCAACGCACCTCGCGCTGACGAACTCGACGCGCTGCTTGAAAGATTCACACGCGTGATCGGATGAACAGGCATACATGCCCGAGATCAACGAACAACTCATCGCGATCCTGATTGGGGTGTCGGTTGTAACCTTTGTGGGGACCTTGATCGCGGTGCCGTGGATTCTGGTGCGATTGCCCAGCGATTACTTCGTGCGTGACCGGCGTGCCCCATTGGAACTGTCCACGCGCCACCCGATGATCCGGATCATGCTCTTTTCAGCCAAGAACCTGCTGGGTGGGGTGCTGCTGCTGGGCGGGATCGCGATGCTCGTGCTTCCCGGGCAGGGGCTGCTCACGATCCTGCTCGGACTCTCGCTCATCAACTTCCCCGGCAAGTTCTGGCTGGAGCGCAAGCTGGTGCAGCGGCACGCCGTGTATCGATCGATCAACTGGATCCGTCGCAAGGGCGGGAAGGGCCCGATCGAGGTGCCGACGCACCTATGAGCATGCCGTCACAATCTCCTCCCCCGCAAGCGCGGGGGAGGAGAGTTAACCCAGGTTGTGTTTGAGGATGCACCAGATCGCTTCGACGCCGTCTTTCCAGCCGATCTTCTTGCCCTCTTCGTAGGTTCGACCCGCGTAGGAGATCGGGACCTCGTAGATCCGAAGGGGGATGCGCCGCACGCCGTCCTCGTCCGGGAGACGGATCTTCGCGAGCTTGGCAATCAGTTCGGGTTCCACACCGAAGCGTTTTTCGGTGATGGTGATGTCCTGGATCGCGTCGCGGGTGAAGGCCTTGAAGCCGCACTCGATGTCCGTGAGGTTCAGGTTGCTCATCATGTTGCTGGTGAGCGTGATGATCCGGTTGGCGATCGAGTGCCAGTAATAGAGCACCCGATGGGTCTGCCCGAGGAACCGGGTCCCGATGACCGCGTCGGCTCTGCCGTCGAGGATCGGCGCGAGGACCTGATCGTGCTCGCGCGGGTCGTACTCGAGGTCCGCGTCCTGGATGATGATCGCGTCCGCGTTGTCTTCGAGTGCCTTGGCGATCCCGGCAGCGAGGGCGGCACCTTTCCCCTGGTTGTGGGATTGATGGATCGCGATGGTGTCGCCGCGCTGGGCAAGCTCGTCGATGATCCTGGGCGAATCGTCACGCGACCCGTCATCGACGAGGTAGATCACCCGATCGCAACGCGTCCCGTCTGGTAGGGATGGCGCAGGCGTGTTGATCAGACGATCGAATAGGACCGGGAGCAGCGTCTGCTCGTTGTAGACCGGGATGACGACGGCGATCTTCACGACTCAAGAATACCCGCGATCCGCAGTGCCTTCACCTGTGCATTGGAGATCGCGAGCGAATCGAGCGTCGAGATCGGGTGTTTCGTCCAGTTCTCGGGCGTTTGCGCCGGGGCATCGGTTCGGTAGATCGCGAACTCGACGATCCGGTGCGTCGTGATGTGGGTGAAGGACTCGATGTGCTCAGGGTCATCGATGCCCGTTTGGGCGAGCTCGTCCGGTTCGTGGATTCGATCGTCGCGTTCGAGGGTGGGGAGCTGGTACATCCCGGCCCACATCCCCGTGGATGGGCGCTGCTCGAGGTAGATCGAGTCCCCATCGCGGATGACGAGCGATGCGCAATAGAGGTGCTTCTGCTTGGTGCGGGGTTTGGGGATGGGGATCGACTCGGTGGTGCCCGCAGCCAGCGCCCCGCACTGATCCGAGATCGGGCAATGCAGGCACTTGGGGCCCTTGGGGATACAGACTGTCGCGCCCAACTCCATCATCGACTCGTTGAAGACCGCGGGGTCTTCGCAGGTTAGCACGAGCTGCTCGGCGCGTTCCCATGCCCATGCGATGGTTGCTTTGTCCGTCTGCGGGATCGGTTGGTTGTGGACACGCAGCAGGACGCGGGTGACATTGCCGTCCACGATGGGGGCGCGATGATGGAACACCATCGACGCGATCGCGCCGGCGGTGTACCGCCCGATACCCGGCAGATCGAGCAGCTCATCGATCGAGTCAGGAACAACGCCGCCGTGGTGCTCGACGATCGCCTTGGCGCATGCGTGGAGCAATCGGGCTCTTCGGTAGTACCCGAGCCCTGCCCATGCCGCGAGGACATCGTCCTCGGGGGCGGCTGCGAGTGCTTGAACGGTGGGGAACCGACCGAGAAACGGTTCGAACTTCTCGATCACGCGCGAGACCTGGGTCTGCTGGAGCATGAGCTCGGAGACGAGCGAGCGGTACGGGTCGCGGGCCTTCGTCCGCCATGGCAGATCGCGGGCATTGGTCGTGAACCATGACTCGAGCGATTGGGTCAGGATGGGGTCATCGGGCGCGGTGCTCATGGGCTGGGCACGGATCTGAGCGCCTCGCGGAGCTTGGGGAGGGTCGATGTCCACGCGCTCGGATCTTTGAGGGAGACCGAGACGAAGTGGGTGTGGATGAGCACATTGGTCACGCCTTCGATGTCGAAGAGGGCTTTGCCCATCGGGTCATCCCTGGCGTCGTCGGGCTTAAAGAACGAGCGGATGGACCCCGGCGAAGGGTCCACGATGAGTTTGCGAGCGCGTGGGTTGGGTGTTGACTCGATCTTCGTGATCTTGAAGGGCATATAAGAGGATAGAGACCCCGCACCCGGATGGGTGAGCGGTTAGAATCAGAACCGTACGCATCCGTTGAACTGCTCGTACCGACGCGGAAGGAACTGTATTGGGCTCGTTTGATCGCCTCCAAGACCTGCTCAGCAGACTGGGCTCCTACACATGGTGGGAGATCGCGATCGAGTTCTTTGTCATCTGGCTGGTTGTCTACGCGGGGCTCCGGTTTGTTCAGGGCACCCGTGCCGCTCGAGCGCTCAAGGGGCTTTTGTTTGTCCTGATCGTGGGAACCCTCATGGTCCGCCTGTTCGGCGATGATCTGTTCGCTCGCATCGCCTACCTCTACGATCGCGTGCTCGCGGTTATCGCGATCGCCCTCGTGGTGATATTTCAGCCGGAGCTCCGGCGAGCGCTCATACGCTTGGGCGAAACCGGCTTTATGCGGGGCTCGTACCAAGGGGCAGAGAAGGTGGCCTCAGAGTTAACGCCCGCGTGCGTGTTCCTATCCAAGGCTCGATTTGGTGCGATCATCGTCATCGAACGCAGCGTGGGGCTCAAAGCGCTCGTGGAGGGTGGCACGGTCCTGAACGCGAGTCTGACGGCGTCGCTGATACAGACAATCTTCCACCCGGGCTCGGCCCTGCACGATCTGGCGGTGGTCATCCGAGGCGACAAGATCCACAGCGCCGGGGTCCAGCTCCCAATGGCTAACGCCAACGAGATCGAGGATCAATCGCTCGGATCGCGCCATCGCGCCGCGATCGGGGTCACGAAGGAGACCGATTCGCTCGTGATCGTGGTCTCAGAGGAAACCGGCGCGATCCGGGTCGCAGAGCGGGGGGTCCTCAGTTCGCCAGTCGATCCGGATGAGTTGGAGCATCTCATCCGCGACCATCTGGGGCACAAGGTGGCGCCCGAATCGATTCCCGAACGGGCGGAAGAGGTGCTGGACGCGGATACGCCGTCGGGTTTCGCCGACGATGCCCGGCTGGAAGAGGGGGATGAACCCGAACCCGAGCAGTCGCTCATGCGGGATCCGAAACCGATCGACGAACCCCAGCCGGAGACGAAGGGGGATGCGCGATGAACGATCAACGCACGGTATTCGCGCGGATCCGGACCCTCATCATCGTGACCCTGCTGTCGATGATGATCTGGTTGCTTGCGGAATCACGCATGGTCCGCTCACAGTCTGTCGAGGCCCAGATCGCGATCACCAATGTCGAAACTCCCGGGGGCGTTGAGCTCGTTGTGCGCCAGGTGCCCGGCCTATCGCGTGTGCGCGTGGTGGAGATCCAGCTCGAGGGCTCCACATCGGGGATCGATGAGCTGATGCGACAGCTGCAGAATCGGCTCGAGCTCCGATTGGGACGCGAAATCCCTGCACGCCCGGGGCTCTTCGAGATCGATCTCCGCACCGAACTGAGGCGATCGCCCGATCTGGACATGCACGGCGTGACGATCTCGTCCGTCACCCCGGAGCGCGTCTTCATCGAGGTCGATGAGGTTGAAACACGCGAGTTCCCTGTGCGGGTCGAGCTCCCCGAGGGTGTCGAGACGGACGGGGCACCGCGTGTGGAGCCCACACTGGTCCGGGTCAGAGCACCGAGCTCAATCATGTCTGAAGTGCAGGTGGCGTCAGGGGTTGTGTCGATTTCACGCGACCAGATCGAGCAGCTCAACCCCGGCAGGTATGAAACGATCCCCGGCGGAATCGTGGAGATCGATGGGATTGACGCGGGAACCTGGGCCACAACCATCGAGCCGGCACAGGTGGATGTCTATGTGACTCTCAAGAGCGTCACCCAGCGGCTGGAACTCGATCCGCTGCCCGTGCAGATCATGATCGCACCGGGTGAGATCGGGCGTTGGCAGGTAGACATCGACGACAGTGATCGTGATCTGATCGGGGTTGTTGTCGAGGGTCCGGTCGCTGGCATCGAGGCGTTGCGGACCAAGGCGGTCCGCCCGCGGGCGTTCGTGACCCTGAGTTTCGAGGATCTGGAGCGAAGAATCAACGCCAAACCCGCCCAGATCATGAATCTGCCCCCAGGGTGCCGGGTTGTCGGGACCGAGCGGGTGGTCGGGCTCCGGATCGAACGCGAGACAGGCAGCGATTCATCGGATGAGCCTGCGGCGACCCCCTCGCCCTGAGCGATGACCCGAGCACGGAACCGTGCGATCAACCGAGCGATGAATCGGCAGGGGGAAAGAATTTCAAACGCCCCTTCAAGCGAGACTTCCGTCTTGTTCGGTCCTACCCTTCCATCCCCCCGAAGGGCACGCACGGGCGTGTTTCTGGAGGGTGAAACGAACCATTTTTCTCGAACCCGTCGCCCTGAAACCGGGCCAGGCAGGAGAACCCCCGTGAAGATCAAGACCGACGAGATCGTCAGCGTCATCAAGCAGGAAGTTGAGCAGTTCTCGAGCGAGCTCGAGATCTCCGAAGTCGGGCGCGTTGTCGAAGTCGGCGACGGTATCGCTCGTATCTACGGTCTCTCCAAGGCCATGGCCGGTGAGCTTATCGAGTTCGAAACATCCGAAGGCGCCGTCATGGGCCAGGTGATGAACCTCGAAGAGGACACCGTCGGTGCGGTCATCTACGGGAACTTCCTCTCCGTCAAGGAAGGCGACACCGTCAAGGCGACCGGCGACCTGCTCTCCGTCCCCGTCGGTGAAGCACTGCTCGGGCGCGTCGTTGACCCGCTCGGCCGCCCGATCGACGACGGCGCCGCGATCAACACAACCGAGTCGTCGCTCGTCGACATCATCGCGCCCGGCATCGCGGCGCGTCAGCCCGTCCACGAGCCGCTGCAGACCGGTATCAAGGCGATCGACGCCATGATCCCGATCGGTCGCGGTCAGCGTGAGCTGATCATTGGTGACCGTAAGACGGGTAAGACCGCCGTCGCCATCGACGCGATCATCAACCAGAAGCAGTACTGGGGCACCGACGACGCGGTCGTCTGTGTCTATGTCGCGGTCGGTCAGAAGGAATCCACCGTCGCCGGTGTTGTGCAGACGCTCAAGGACGCGGGCGCGATGGACTACACCATCGTCGTCAACGCGGGCTCGTCTGACCCCGCCCCGATGCAGTACATCGCACCCTACACCGGCTGTGCGATGGGCGAGCACTTCATGTGGTCGGGCAAGGAAGCGGGCAAGACCCTCTCCACCGGCGCCAAGTACCCCAAGCATGTGCTCTGCGTCTACGACGACCTTTCCAAGCAGGCCGTCGCGTACCGCCAGCTCTCGCTGCTCCTCCGTCGTCCTCCAGGGCGTGAAGCGTTCCCCGGCGATGTGTTCTACCTCCATAGCCGCCTGCTCGAACGCGCCACCAAGCTCTCCGACGAGAACGGCGCTGGCTCCCTGACCGCACTCCCCGTCATCGAAACACAGGAAGGCGATGTCTCGGCGTACATCCCGACCAATGTGATCTCGATTACCGACGGCCAGATCTACCTCGAGCCCGAGCTGTTCTTCTCGGGTGTTCGCCCGGCGATTAATGTCGGTATCTCGGTGTCTCGCGTGGGTGGTGCCGCGCAGGTCAAGGCGATGAAGAAGATCGCCGGCTCGCTGCGACTCGACCTCGCTGCTTACCGTGAACTCGAAGCGTTCGCCCAGCTCGGTACCGACCTCGACAAGGCCACCCAGGCCCAGCTCGATCGCGGTGCCCGCATGGTGGAACTGCTCAAGCAGCCCCAGTATGTGCCGCAGCATGTGACCGACCAGATCATCTCGATCTACGCGGGCACCAAGGGCTTCCTTGATACCGTCGCCCTCGACAAGGTCAAGGAGTTCGAGAAGGCCATGCTCGATTACTTCCAGAGCACCGCCAAGGGTGTTTGGGATGAACTCAACGAGACCAAGGCCCTCAGCGACGATCTCGAGAAGAAGCTGGTTGATGCCCTGAACAACTTCAAGGCCGGCTGGAACGGCTGATTCAGGGGGAGTTGACTTCGATGCATGTACACAGCCCTCGCGTATGCGAGGGTTTTTTATTGGTTACGAGAATGTGATCATGTAAAATGTATAGGTGATTTGTAAGTGATTAGAAAACATATCTGAAAGGGGCCCGCGTCATGCTCATCCAGTTCGAGTCGTCTAGGTGTCTGGGTCAGTTTGGGGTCATTTGGTTTGTGGGTTGTTTATGTTTGTTGCTGTGTGCGGGTGGGGTTGTTGGGCAAGAGTGTGATGGGTTCACATTCAACCAAAGCACTTATGGTGTTGGAGATGCGCCAAATGCGGTCGTCGGTTCAGATCTGAATCAGGATGGCTTCCTCGATCTCGTTGTTGTCAATAGCTTCGGGAACTCGGTCTCCGTAATGCTCAATCTAGGCGATGGGGCATTCGGAGCGGGTGTCGAATACACGGTTGGCGATGGGCCGCAGCTCGTTGCTGCTGGTGATCTCGATATCGATGGGATTTCAGATTTGGTTGTGTCCAACAGAGGCGCGAACTCGCTCTCTGTTCTGCGGGGCCTTGGCGGAGGTGTCTTTAGTGCAGCGGATGATGTGCCTGTAGGGCTCGATCCAGAAGGCGTACTCATTGTTGATGTAGACAAAGACGGGCTTCAGGATATCGTCGTTGCGATAAGCGGAACGGATGAGCTGAGTATCTTGATGAATACTGGGTCAATGGAGTTTGCAACTGGTGTTCTTTACCCTGTTGGTGATGGGCCGCTCAATGTCGAGACGGGGGATTTCGATCGGGATGGTGCTGCGGATCTCGTTGTGACATGCAACTTGGGAAACACGGCTTGTGTGCTTATGAATCAGGGTAACGGTTCGTTCGTGATGAAGCAGTCACTGAGTACAGGGGTCAGTCCTAAGGGGGTTGATGTTGCTGATCTAAACGGTGATGGCTGGGATGACTTCGTGGTTTCAGTATCGGGTGAGATTGACTTCGGGGTGTCGATGTTCCTGAATGACGGGGGCGGAGTCTTCGAGGATTACATCGAACTCTGTCCCGGCACGCGAGCAAACCATGTCGTTGTTGAGGACTTTGATCAAGATCAAAGGCCGGATGTGCTCATTGAGTACAACACTCGTACCGGTCTCTATAAGAACGCGGGTAACGGTGATTTTGAAGAGCCACTCGTGTTTTCGTCCGCAACCACATTTCGATTTTCGCCGAGTGGCATAGCGGTTGGTGATTTCGATGCAAACGGAATACCGGATGTTGTCAAAGCGATTCTGGACGACGATGAAATCTCAGTATCCCTTGTGAGTGAGGGATCGTACTTCCAATCGGTTGGTGCGGTGCCTCTCGGGACATCAACTGAAGCAGTTGCAGTAGGTGATCTCAATGGTGATGGCTTGGATGATCTTGTTCACATCGACGACTTGTATGCGCTGGGCGTGATGTTGAACGACAATGGCAGCGGGTTTCATCCGGTTGGGCAGGTCATACAAGGGGCAAGCCCAACATCAATCAGGGTTTCAGACATCAACGCCGATGGGTTCGATGATGTTCTCATGGCGAATCAGGGCAACGCTTCGGTGAGTGTCTATTTGAGTGATGGGGGCGGGCATCTGAGCTTGCAGCAGAGTTTTTCGACGGGTTATGATCCAGTTGGTGTGAACACTGGTGATGCGGATATGGATGGCGATATCGATATCGTTGTTGCGTGTGATATCGACCAGCGGGTAGAGGTCTATCTGAATGATGGGGCAGGGGAGTTTTCTCTTAGCGATGTTGTTCAGATGAGCGCAAGCCCCATAGGCGTGCACATCGTTAAGTTAGGTGATGATGGAGCGTCAGATATTCTGGTTCGGACAAGTGACTCGAGTTCGGTATTCATGATCGAGAAACTGAACCATGGTGGGTACGGCTTGCCATTCAGCGTCGTGACAGCGCCTGGCGCTCATCTCGCGATGAAACTAGAAGATGTGAACGGCGATGACAGAGTTGATATAGCCCTGCTCCATTCTTCTGGGGAGGAGTTCACCTTGTTCAGGGGCATAGGGAATGGGAAGTTTGCCAGTGTCGATCCAAGCATCTCGTTGGAGTCCGACTTCGCCTTCGGCTTTGCGTTAGTCAACATGGAAGGAGACTCCACACTGGATCTTGTGATTTCGAGTTTAAGTCTGAGAGGAGTTCGGGAGTACAGCTTCGATCCATCGAACGGGTTCCGGTTGGGTCGGATCATTGAGTATGATGATGTTGCGCTCTCACTCGAGAAGGGACACTTTGATCACGATGGTCGATCAGATTTGATTTCGCAGCAGCTCTTCTCGAGTGATCTCTTGCTCTTAACGACAAGCTGTGGAGCCGGGTGCCTTGCGGATCTCGTTGGTGATGGTGTACTCAACTTCTTCGATGTGTCCGCTTTCCTCGTGGCATACCAGTCACAGGACCCCATCGCGGACTTCACTGGCGACGGCATGTTCAACTTCTTCGATGTGTCCGCCTTCCTCAGTGCCTATAACGCCGGCTGCCCGTAACCCCGCTCCGTATCGCACGCTTTGTGCGCAATATCTCGTCACTGCACCCGAAACACGCCCGTCTGGGCGTGTTTTGCTTTCGCAAGGACAGCATCGCTGGTATCCTGCCCCCAAAGGGAGGGGCCATGCGCTCGAGACAACTCATCACGCTGTTGACGACGATGCTCGTCTGCCCGCTCGCGATGGCGCAGCAGACGCTGCCCGTCAAGCAGGTCGTCGCGCCGCCCAGCGATATCGAGTCCGGCATCGTCAGGCTCCCCGACCCGGTCGATCTGGGCGAAACCTCACGCACGCTGCTGCTCGAGATCGACCCCGCGCAGGCAGACGAGGACGGGCTGGTCGACCTCGCGTTCCCCTTCGTCACCGGCGATGGGCGGGCGCGTGTCGTGTTCCTCCCCGCCAAGCCCGACGCGTGGGTGGGGGATGTCCGATCGATTGATGCGCGAACACAACGGGAGATCCAGGTCCGCACCGATGCGCCCATCGAGCAGCCCGGCGTGTCGATCGTGCGCGATCCGCTGCCGTGGGGTGACGCCGGGCGGACATACCCGGCGGTGATCCTGCCCGCCGATCAGCGAGAGATGTGGATCAGCGTACAGATGAATGAACGCGTCGGCGGGTTCGTGCTGATCGATCAATCGCCCGATCGCTCGCTCTATACCCATATCAAGCAGCAGCGCACGCTGATCGATCAACCCATCACATTCGCCAGCTCGCTCAGCGATGGCTCAATGATCACCGCCCTGACGGCCATCGTCCGTGGGCCCGATGGGGCTCGCGAGGTCATCAACACACAAGCGGGCGATCAGCAGCTTTCCTTCACACCATCTCAGGCAGGCGCGTACGCCGTGCAGGTCATCGCGGAGTACGCCAGCGACGAGAACTGGCCGGTCATGCTCTCCACACAGCACCTGATCGAGGTCGAAACGCCGACCGTCCCGCTCGCTGCGGCGCGGGCATCGACGGCCGGGGGTCAGATCGAGCTGGTATTCGACGACGCGCATACGGACGATCGCACGATCGTGGCCGCGGAGGTCTGGGGGCGGTCGGACGCGGGCATGGTCCCGGTCTGCTGGCTCTCACGCGTGTGCGATGCGAAACGGTCATTGCTGCTCGATCCCCAGCTCGTGCTCGATGCGGGCGTGGACCCCGCGACGATTGAGCTGCGTCAGGTGCGTGTGCATGATGTGGATTCGCTGGTCCCGACACAGATCGTGGAGCGGATGACGACGGGTATCGATGCGGAGATGGTCACGCAGGCGTTGCAATCGGGCACGCGGCACGCGTTGATGAAAGTGCGGTACGACAATCCAATGAACACGCAACGGGGCATACTCCCCGGCGGGCATCGCCTGCTGCTCGTGCATGGCTACTGCTCGGGCGGCAACCCGTTCACTACCTCGCATTTCTCAGGCGACATCGCGCTTTTCAGCGATCCCAATGTCAGCCGATCGCACGACGCGTTCGCGCTGGAGATCCTCAATCAGTCGGCACCCATGAAATCGTTCGGCGTCGCGGCCCACTCGCAGGGGGCGATGGCGGCCCTGCATCTCTACACCTTCTACTTCTCCGGGCTCGACTGGGCGCGTGGTGATCGCCTCATCCAGTCGGTGGGGGCCCCGTATCAGGGAACGGCCCTCGCGGGGAACGCCGCGGTGCTGGGCGATATCTTCGGCTTTGGCTGCGGCGAGAACAGCGATATGAGCTACGCCGGCTCGGCCAACTGGCTCTCGCTGATCCCGACTTCATCGCGCCAGCAGGTGTGGTACTACACGACCGCGTTCGAGGACCGCCCCTTCCTCTACGACTACTGCAACATCATCACCGACCTGCTCTTGGATGACCCGGACGACGGCGTGATCGAACGCGACCGCGGTCAGCTCCCCGGCGCGACCAACATGGGCCATGTCGAGGACTGGTGCCACACCACCGGCATGCGCGACCCGGCACAGTGCACCGACGCATCACGCAACGCAACCATCAACGCGAGGGCCCGGCGATGAACGCTTCTCTTTGCATCCCCATGCTGCTGCTCACCAACGCCGCGTTCGCGGGCGACGCGTGCGTTTCGCCGCTGATGCCGATCCCGGATCACAATCAATCGGGTATCGCGATCCCGATCGAGTCGAGCGCGGGGGCGAACGAGCTGGTCGAATCGCTCAGCCTCTCGGTTGAGATCGATCACCCGTGGGTGGGGGACCTTCAGATCTCACTCGAATCACCCGCCGGCACAACAATCAGTCTGCTCGATCGCCCGGGCATCCCGAGCTCCGGCTTCCCCGGCCCGTTCGGCTGCGGCGGACGCGATCTGAACGCGATGTTCAGCGACGACGCGACCGTCCCGGCGGAGGGTGCCTGCTCGTTCAGCGCGCAGCCGGTGATCGCGGGTAGTGTGCTGCCCATTCAGTCGCTCGCGGCTTTCATGGGCGAGCCGGCGGATGGGGTCTGGACGCTCCATGTTTCGGATCAATCCGCGTACGACGCAGGTGTGCTGATCAACGCCTGTATCAGCATGACGACCAGCATCGCGTGCACGCCCGACCTGACAGGCGATGGCGTGCTCGATTTCTTCGATGTGAGCGCCTTCCTGAGTGCGTACTCGGCACAGGACCCGGCTGCTGACTTCACCGGCGACGGGCAGTTTGACTTCTTTGATGTCAGTGCCTTTCTCAACGCCTACAGCGCTGGATGCCCCTGAGAGGCATCAAGCTATCGGGCGTTCAGTATATATTTGGGCTCGCGAGTCAGATCTTCACTCTTGAACTCGAAATCGGGATCCAGTAGGGTAGATCCGTCGTAGGATTCTACGGCCCGTTGCTCCTTTCAGGAGCAGTGGTTATGGTCTCACCGGAATGGGATTCGTGCGGGGCTGTGGTGTGTGCCACGGCTCGATCTCCACCACCACGATGAGTCGGCAAATCGCCCGACGGATCGTCCACCGGTACCACGGGAGGCATACGCATTATGCGTTATCAATCGATTCTTGCAGCCGGTCTCGTCCTCGGGCTCGGCTTGATCACGAATACAGCATCCGCGCAGGATCAGCATCATCGAGTCACGGGGGCACAGGTATCGCTCTCATCGGTCGAATCGGTCCGGGTCGGTGAGCATGTCCGCATCGAACAGTTCGAGACCCCGCTGGGCAAGCTCGATCTGGAACTCGATCGGGTTGAAGTCCTGACCCGCGACGCACAGGTCGTGCTCGGCACCGCTCAGGGGATGCTCGACATGCCCGAACTGGATGTCGTCGTTCTTCGCGGGATCATCGCCGGTGATGCGGACTCGATCGCATACATCGCGATGTCACCCTACGGCACCAACGGGTTCATCCGCAAAGACGGCGAGATGGTCTCCATCTCAACAGGCCCGTACGCGCAGGGCAAGGAGCTGGCCGAGGCACTGCGTACGGCGAAGATGGACGATGTCGTGAATCCGCTGGCGGGCAATGCACCGCCCAGCGCGTGTGGTTACGAGGACGGCAATGCCCAACTCGCCCCCTTCGGGCTCCCGATGGCTGATATCGAGCCCAAGGACGAGCAGTCCACGCGTGGCATCGACGGGACGAGCTGCCGAGTCGCGTCGATCGCGATCGAGACGGACTGGGAGTACAACCAGCGTTTGTTCGACGGCAACTCGACCGCCGCCGCTTCCTACATCATGACCCTGGTCGGCGCGATCTCCGAGATTTACGAGCGTGATTTCAACACACGCTTGGCCATTTCGTACCTGCGCGTTTGGGAAGACAACTCGGACCCGTATGTCGATCCCGTCCCAGCAAACTGCAACATCGATATCCCGCCGAACGACCTGCTGTATCAGGTCCGCGATCACTGGAACGCGAGCATGCAGCATGTGGACCGGACCGTGACGCACCTGCTGACTGGGCGTCAGGACATGTGCTACGGCGGCATCGCGTATGTCGGTGTGCTCTGCTTCAACGAATACGGGTACGGTGTATCCGGTTATCTCGACGGCTCCTTCCCATACCCGCTTGTTGATTTCCACTACGGAAACTGGGATGTCATCGTGATGAGCCACGAGCTCGGGCATAACTTCGGAACAGGCCACACCCACGACAGTGGTTGGTACAACCCCACCATCGATGATTGTGGGAACGGTGATTGCACGGCCCCGTTCGGCGGGACGATTATGTCCTACTGCCACGGTTGCCCGGGCGGGCTGAGCAACATGCAGTTGCATTTCCACCCACGCGTGATCAATACCGTGACGAGCTACCTCGACGAGGTCGCGTGCGATCTGATCAGCGTTGGTGTGACCGCGGCGGATGACCTGAACCAGACACTCGAAGACACATCGGTCGACATCGACGCGATGGGGAACGACGCGGCGCAGTCATGCGATCCGTTCGTCTTCGGCTCGGTGGATTCCGTTTCCGCCAACGGCGGTTCCATTCAACGCCTCGCGGGGCAGGGCCCCAACGGGCGTGATCTGTTCCGCTACACCCCCTCCATGGGTTTCGTCGGCCTTGACTCGTTCGGGTACTCGATCATCAGTGATCAGGGCGAGCAGCAAGCCACCGTTGAAGTGAATGTCCGGGCACTGCGTCCCGCGGACAACCTGCTCGATCCAATCGACGGGCTCAAGCTCGCGTATTACGAGATCGATGAGATGACCCAGTCACTCCCCGATTTCAGCAAGCTCGAACCCTACTTGGAAGAAACAACGGGCGACATCTCCTATCCATCTTCCTCCGGGGTGTTCGTGAACTCGGGTCGCTCAGAACTCGTCGCGGCATTGTTCAGCGGCTACTTCTGGGCTGAATCAGACGGCGAGTACTCGTTCTGGACTGAATCAAACGACGGGTCACGCCTCTACATCGGGGAAGAACTCGTTGTCGATAATGACGGCATCCACGGCATGCTCAAGCGCGGCGGGAGCATCCCCCTGCGTGCGGGATGGCACGAGCTCGTCATCGAGTTCTTTGAGTACTCAGAGAACGCGGGCATCTTTGTCACGGTCAGCAACCCAGGATCACCGGCCGAGTCGCTGAGTGGATCCCTGATCGCCCATTCCGCGACGGGACCCTGCATCGCGGACCTCAACGGGGATGGTCTTCTGACCTTCTTTGATGTCTCGGCATTCCTTGTCGCGTTCGCTGAGGGTGAGGTCGAAGTGGCGGATCTGAACAATGATGGTTTGCTCAACTTCTTCGATGTTTCCGCATTCCTCGTCGCGTATGAGGCGGGCTGCCCCTAACCGACGACGAAAACCGCGAATTTCGTACGATCAATGCTGATCAACAGACGGCTCTTGCACCCCCGGAAAGGATCCGATATGGTGCAAGGGCCGTATCTGTTTCACGGAGAGGCGTTTCGTTCTGAGACGCCTGGGTCGAATCACACATCCGTCGTGGAAGACAACGGCGATTGCGCATCGTTGCTCGCTCGATCTATCGCTGGATCGTGCGAATGCGATTCTCGATCGTGGCGCGACATTGGAGGAATACTGACATGCGATTCTCACGCAAGCACATCACCGGGGCAGCGGTATCCATCGCTGTTCTCTGCGCCAGCGCTGGTGCACAGCTCCAGCATCATCGGATTCAGGGAAATCAGCTCGGCTTGGAATCGCTTGATCAGGTTGAGGTCGGCGATCACATCCGCATCGAGAACTTCAGTGCGGTGGGCGCGGAGTACGATCTGGAACTCGATCGCATCGAGGTCCTCACAGACAACGCGGAGCTGGTCCTCGGCACGGCCGCGGGGATGAAGCCCCTGCCCCGCCCGGACATGGTTCTGCTCTCAGGGATCGTCGCCGGGGACACGGAATCGCGTGTGTTTATCTCCTATTCGCCCTATGGCACCAACGGCTACATCCAGCAGCGTGGAGAGATGATCGCGATCTCCACCGGGCCCTACGAGCTCGAGCAGGAACTGACACAGGCGATCCGCACGGCGCATATCGATGACCTGATCGACCCAAACGCCATCACCCATACATGCGGGTACACGATGGGCGACGCAGAGCTCGAACCGTCGGGGTTGCCCGTGCAATCGGACGATCATCAGGGCGCACGCGGGGCGGGCACCTGCCGCATCGCGGGGATTGCCGTCGAGTCGGATTACGAGTTCACGAACCGCTTGTTCAATGGCAACACCAACGCATCGGCGGCATACCTGATCACGCTGGTCGCAGCGATCTCCGAGATCTATGAGCGTGATGTTGATGCCCGTCTCGCGATCCCGTACCTCCGTGTCTGGGCGGACAACTCCGACCCGTACGACGCGACCACGGGTGACCCGCTCGATCAGGTCCGGAGCCACTGGAACGCGAGCATGGGGCATGTGGAACGCACCGTCACGCACTTCTTCACCGGCAGGCAGAACACCTCCTACGGCGGGGTCGCGTATGTCGGGGTCCTGTGCAACGGCAGCTACGGGTATGGCGTCTCCGCGTACCTCGACGGCTCCTTCCCCTACCCGCTCGTGGACCATAACTACGGCAACTGGGATGTCGTCGTCGCAGCGCACGAGCTCGGACACAACTTCGGAACCGGGCACACACACAGCTACTCGCCGCCGATCGACGGTTGCGGCAACGGTGATTGTTCCTCGCCGTACGGCGGCACGATCATGTCGTACTGCCATTCCTGCTCGGGCGGGCTGAGCAACATCGTTCTCGGGTTCCACCCGCGCGTGCAGACCACGATCGAGAACTACATGAACAATGTCAACTGTGACCTGATCAGCGAGGGCGTCACCGCAGCCGACGACTTCGCCGAGACCCTTGAGGCGACACCGATCGAGATCGATGCGCTGAGCAACGACGCGTCGCAGTCCTGCGACCCGTTCGTGCTTGAGAGTTTCGATACGACATCGTTCGCAGGCGGCAGCGTGGAACTGCTCACAGGAGCCGGTCCAGACGGGCGCGATCTGTTCCGTTACACACCACCCGCGGATTATGCCGGCAACGATCTGTTCGCGTACACGATCACGGGTGACGCCGGTTCGGTCAGCGCGGTTGTCAATCTGGATGTTCGCGCACTGCGTCCGGCGGACAACCGACTGAGCCCGGTGCCGGGTTTGGAAGTGAAGTACTACGACCTCGATTCGCCGAGCGTGCTCCCGGACTTCGAGTTGCTCGAGCCAATCGGCTCCGATGTCACAACGGATGTCAACTACGAATCCACCGGTGGCGAGTTCATGAACTCCGGGCTCTCCGATCAGGTCGGTGCAGTGATCGAGGGGTATGTCTGGGCACTGAGCGACGGCATTTACACCTTCAGCACCAACTCCGACGACGGGTCCAAGCTCTACATCGGGGATGAGCTGGTCGTCAACAACGACGGGCTGCACGGCATGGTCACCAAGAGCGGCACCATCCCGCTCGCGTCCGGTTGGCACCGCGTCCGCATTGAGTTCTTCGAGAACGGCGGCGGTGCCGGGCTCATCTCCACGATGTCAGGGCCGGGCATCACCCCGATCACGCTCAGCGGCATCTTCATCTCCCACGAGTCGTCCGCCCAGTGTTCCATCGCGGATTTCAACGCCGACGGCGAGCTCAACTTCTTCGATGTCACGGAGTTCATCGAAGCGTTTAACGCAATGGACACCAGCGCGGATATGAACGGCGACGGTTTGTATACCTTCTTCGATGTTTCCGCGTTCCTGGTTGCCTACGGCGAGGGTTGCCCCTGATAGACAGTGGTCTTCTGGTCAGATTTTTCCAAAAAGCCGGCGAATCGCCGGCTTTTTTTCTTTGAGGACCAAAAAATGCTTTAAGTTGTATTCTGCATGAGAGAGAAATGGGGGCGTGGGTATGACACAGAAAGCACGCGCTGTTTGCGCCTTGGTCGCATTGATCATGGGGTTTGTACATCCTGCAGAGGCTGATGTCGTTGAGTTCGATCTCGTCAAGATCGAGGTCTATGAGCAGGACAGCAATGCGGTACCCTCGGTGCCTTTCTTATACATCTTCAACGCCTTTGTTGAAGCAAGCCCCGGCGACGCGGGCATGATCAGCATCGGCGGGAGCGAGAATCAACTCATGGAGTTCGAACCCGGACTCTGGGAGTTAGAAGATGAGTTCACGGATCCATTTCTCTTTGATGCGACTTATCCAAACACCGCACCTTATCAGATGAACCTCAACAGCGGCTCGCTCGGGACCCAGATCGAGAACATGTCGTTCCCATCGCCGAACTACCCGAATGTGCCGGCGTTCACGCCCGAGTCATTCCTCGCACTGCAAGGCACTGACCCCTATCTTGAGCTCACGCTTGAGTGGATTATGCCCAGCGCAGATACAAACTTCATCGTGCTCTCGATCTACGACCCGATCACGGATGATTACATCGTGGACGAAGACTTCAGTTCGGGGACATCGTTCACGATCCCCTCGGGGGTGCTCTCGCCAGGTAGGACATACGAGGTCGAGCTCATCTTCGCGCATGTGGAGTTCGGTGTCGGCGATGATGGGATCGGATTCGGCTCCGATGCGCAGAAGCTCGAAGGCTTCGCCAATCTGACCGTGACGACACTGACAACTGCTGCTGCAGAGGTCTTCCTCGATGCAGGGGTCTTCAAGGGCGTCCTCTACGAACAGACCGAGAATGACACGCCTCCGGGCGGCGCGATCGGATGGGCATTCGAGGGGTTCTTCGACGCCGGGCCGGATGCGATGACAGAAGGCGAGGTGATCGGCGGCGCAGAGCCGGTGATGCTCGTGGAATCCACATCATCAGCTGGGGAGTGGGACACCGACGAGAACCTTACTTCGTATACATCGAAGGCCGAGCTTGACGCGAACTTTCCCAGTAACACAAGCTACACGATGCAGGTCGCGGGGGGATCTTTGGGTGGGCGCTCCCAGGGGTTCTCCATCGGGCCGGATGCGTACCCCACTCCCGGATATCTTCTCGGCGATCTGATCTCGATCCTGAACAATGAAGATTTCATCGAGGATGACATCACGCTCACATGGTCTACGCCCGGGCCGAGCGTGGATTATGTCGCGATCTTCATCGATCGCTTCAATGCGGGTGGTGGGTTTATTGGGACGGTGGTCGAATCAATTTTCCCCTCAAGCGTCACCGAGTTCGTGATCCCGGGTGGAACACTCTTAAGCAATGCCGACTATGAGCTCGGGCTCACCTTCGTGAACGGCACGGTCCATTCTGCGGATCCGAACCCGGGGTTCGGGAGTAGCAGGCTCATCGCGGATGGGTATCTCACGGATACCATCGTCGAGTTCTCCCCGGTTCATCAGGGTGGTGGGGTTGCGTGCGCGGACCTGAACGGCGATGGGCTCTTCAACTTCTTCGATGTGTCCGCGTTCCTTGTCGCATATCAAAGTCAGGATCCGAAAGCGGACTTCAACGATGATGGTCTTATCAACTTCTTCGATGTGTCCGCGTTTCTCGTCTCGTTCCAGTCCGGATGCTGATCGCACCCAGTTGGGCATCTCCTGAGCCCAGTGATCAGCATGCTCCGGAGGCGATCCCACTGTTGAGTGGAGAGATTCCGCTCGGCGCTTCGTGAATCCTGTGTTACACTCGGTGCCCGACGACCATCATCCACGCTCAACGCACACAGGAGCCCATATGTTCATCCGAAGCTTCACCGTCGCCACACTGCTCGCCGCCGCCGGCCACACCCACGCCCAGTCCACGAGTTATTACGAGATCTCGAAGGATGGGCATCATTTCGCCGTCACCACTGATGAGCCGAGCGTCGCCCGACGCGGCGCGGATGTCCCGTTCGGGATCACGCCCGATCAGCAGGTCGATATCCGCCGGCAGATCGGTGGGCTCAAGGTCACGGACATCGACGGCGACGGGCACAATGACCTGGTCGCGGTGTGCTACATCTCCAACTCCTTCCCGCCATATGACAGCGCGAAGGACATGATCTTCTTTGGGAACGGTTCCGGGATCGACACCACGCCGGGCTGGCTGGCCGACGACGACACCCACACGGGCGATGTGCAGATCGGGGATCTCAACAACGACGGGCACCCCGACATCGTCACGATCCACGGCGGGCTTCGGCGCGACAGCGTCCGCGCATACTTCAACACCGGCTCCGGTGTCCCGACCACGCCGGGGTATGTCAGCAACACCAGCGCGACCAACTGGGGCACCGCGGGCGTGCTCGCGGATATGGATCAGGACGGCGATCTCGATCTGGTCACAACAAATCAGGGCGTCGCGCCCAATCCGGATCGCCCGGTCCTGATGTTTGACAATACCGGATCGACGCTCACCACCACCAGCGTGTGGCAGTCCGCGGACCCGGGGATCCAGAACGGGATCGATGCGCGTGACATCACGGGCGACGGCTACCCAGAGCTTGCCGTTGCGAAATGGGTGAACTTCAACTCCGCGATCTACTACAACACAACGGGGACGCCAGACACGCTCCCCCTTGTGCAGGTGCCCACGAGTGACACAGACCGCGGCGCGCTGTTCTGCGATATCGATAACGACGGTATCTCAGAGGTCGCCATCGGAGGCGACCCGTCAAGGATCTACGACAATGTCCACGGCGCCCTGCTGGAACGCTACCAGAGCAACCCGCCATTCGCCGGGCCACAGGAGATCGGCATGTACGATGTCGACAACGATGGCGACGAAGACTTCGTCGAGGTCCACTTTTCCGATGGACGCACGCATATCTACCTCAACCGTGACGGCGTGATCGATACTGAGCCGACCTGGACTTTCGATGCCTCAGAGGTTGGCACCGCGATCGCCTTCGGGGACCTCAACTCGGACGGTCTCGATGATCTCGCGATCGGGTACTCGGGTAACACCTGCGTGCGGATTTTCTACTCACAGCTCCAGCCCTGCCCCGCGGACCTGACCGGCGACGGCATCCTTGACTTCTTCGATATTTCAGCGTTCCTCAACGCCTACAACGCGATGGACCCGGTCGCGGACTTCGATGGAAACGGCGTGTACGACTTCTTCGATGTGAGCGCGTTCCTGAATGCCTACAACGCCGGCTGCCCATGAGAAAATTTGCCCAAGATTTGGGCAAATTTGCCTAGGCATTCCCGATTTTCCTGTATGCTGCGTTTCCGTACTTGGACCAACAGGAGGGGTCGCGCGATTGTCGTGCATTGTACGGACTATCTACTCGGTCGTATTTTTGACCACTTACGAATCAGGAGAATTTGGATGAGATCGATCACACGGATGATGGTGCTTGTGTGCGCAGCTGGTAGCATCACACACGCACAAGATGTCTCGGACACGCTCGGAAACCCAGGATTCACGGGTTCCTACGCCGTCGGCTTTGAGATGTATGACGACGGCACAGGCGAGTCCTTTTACGCAACAGGTCAGTTCGGTGTACCCGGAACGGGCACCTCGAACATCGCACGCTGGGACGGCTCAAGCTGGCAAAGCGTCGGCGGTGGGCTGATGGGGGCGTACTCCAATGCAATCAAGGCGTACGACGGCGATCTGATCGCTGCGGGCTACTTTGACAGCGCGGGTGGAGTCGCAGACACCGCGAAGCTCGCTCGCTGGGACGGCACGCAGTGGAACTCGATGGACGCTCAGTCCACCTCGTTCCTGAACTCGATGTGGGATCTGGAAGTCTGGGACGACGGTCTCACCGGCGAGCAGCTCTACATCGCGGGCAACTATGTTTCGCTCAATGGGCAGACGGGGCTCGATCACATCGCCAAGTGGGATGGGACGAACTACACGCCTGTCGGCGGGACAATCGGCGGCGCAGTTCCGCTGATCGTGCTCGACCTGCATGTGTCCGATCTTGATGGCACCAGCAAGCTCTACGCCGGTGGTCGCTTCCTGAACATCGGGGGCACCAGCGCGCTCAATATCGCGGTATGGGATGGCACTTCCTGGTCCGATCTCGACGATGGGCTCACCCGCCCGTCCGGGTTCACCCAGGTTCTGCACATGACGACATGGGACGACGGCTCAGGCCCCGCCCTGTATGTCGGCGGCCGTTTCCAGATCGCTGGCGGCGCAACCGTTTCCCAGAATGTCGCGAAGTGGGACGGCACTTCATGGTCCTCCATGGGTGACGGGTTCGACGCGGATGTTCAGGAACTCGTTGTCTTTGATGATGGCACGGGCGAAGCGCTCTACGCGTTCGGCAACTTCACAATGTCCGGCACCACCGTTGTGAATCACGCGGCCAAGTGGAACGGGTCATCGTGGGAGCCCGTCGGAACCGGCGCGAACGCCAACATCTTCGGCGGCGGCGTCTTTGACTACGGCGAAGGCCCGGCGCTCGTCGTGGGTGGCAGCTTCTCGCAGTTCGACGGCGTGACGGTGAACCGTGTCGCCGCACTGACTTCGGATTCGTCCTGCCCCGCCGACCTGACAGGCGACGGCAACCTGGACTTCTTCGATGTTTCCGCGTTCCTCAGCGCGTACAACTCGATGGATCCGTCGGCGGACTTCACCGGTGATGGTGTCTACGACTTCTTCGATGTATCCGCCTTCCTCGGCGCGTACAACGCGGGCTGCCCGTAATCACCGAAGCCTGAGAATCCACTTTCCTTTCAGGTATGATTCAGGTATAACAGGCGACGCGAAAGCGTCGCCTGTTTCTTTGAGTTCGTACCCAATGTCAAGATAGAGAAGCTTTATGTCCCACCGAGCCCTGCCTTTGTTCGTTCCGTTCCTGATGAGCATGTGGGGCGCCGCGATCTGCGCCGGGGCGGAGGTCCCCCTCCCGACCGGTGACGCTGGGTGGGTCGATGCCGGGCGTGTGTATTTCAACGACAGCGAGCTGCTGCAGGTCACCGTCACCATGGACCCGGCGGACCTGCAGGCGATGCTCAACAACCCCTTCGACAACACCTACTACGCCTGCAGCGTGCACCTGCTCAGCTCGGAGGTCGACTCGGTTGTCGAGGATGTCGCGATCCGCCCGCGCGGCAACACCAGCCGCGGCGCGACCAAAAAGTCCTGGAAGCTCAAGTTCAACGAGTTTGTGCCGGGGCGCGAGGTCTTTGGGCTCGAGAAACTCAACCTCAACGGGCATCAGAACGACCCGTCCGTAGTACGCGGCAAGCTCGCGTGGGATGTCTACAACCAGTTCGGGGTGCCATCACCCCGAGCATCAATGGCGCGGCTGATCATTAACGACGGATCGCTCGTGGATGATGTGTTTGTCAATGTCGAGCAGATCGACGATGAGTTCCTCAGCGCCTGGTTCGACGACGATACCGGCAATCTGTATCAGTGTGCCTACAAGGGCGAGCGTGCCGACCTGCGATTCGTGCCTCCGGGCGATGCGGCAGCGTACGCGAACCTTGGCTCACCAACCTATGAGCTGGAAAACGACAGCGGCGCCAACCAGCATCAGGACCTTGCAGACTTCATCGCGTTCATTGAGAATGCCGACGACGCGACATTCGCCGCCGAGATCGCCAGCCGGTTCAGCGTTGATGCCTTCCTGCGTTCAATGGCCGTCGATTGCGTGAACGGGCACTGGGACAACCTCTGGTACGGAGCGAACAACTACTTCCTCTATGTCTACCCGGACACCGGGCGGGTGGAATACATCCCGTACGATCTCGACAACACCTACGGCATCGACTTCTTCTCGACCGACTGGGCGGCTCGCCCGGCTTCGAGCTTCGGTGAGAACGGGTTCGGTTGGGACTTTGGCAGCTCGTTCGGTGGTGGGGCGGAGCCGCCGCTGGTTCGACGCATCCTGGCGATCGACTCGTACCAAGACCAGTATCTGCGGTATGTGCGTGAACTCGTCGGCGCGATCGGTGAACCGACCGAGCCCGCCGAGACCGTCTATACCGATTCACTTGGCGACACCTTCAACGCCGGCAGCGACCCGCACTTCGACATCGACGCGGTCACCCTCTCCAACGATCAGTCTGAGCTGCTCGCGCAGGTCCGCGTCGCCGGCCCGATCGATGTGGGCGGGGATACCGACCAGACGCGCATCGTGTTCTTCTTCGATACCGGCCCCGGCGGATCGACGAGCAACCCTTGGGGGCGCGAGATCAACACGAACACGCAGGCCGACTATTTCCTCGGTTCATGGACCGACAACGGCGGTGGGTTCATCTTCTACGCATGGGACGGTTCCGGGTGGGACCAGCGACACGCCAGCTTTGACAACCCCGCGGGCTTCGATCAGGACCTGAGCGACAAGACCGACGGCATCGCACGCTACACGCTCCCGCTGGAGGCGATGGGGCTCAGCGACAGTGACAGCGTGTACTTCGATGTCGTGACCACCAACGACCGGGGGGCGGACACCGAGCCCGGTGTCGATCATCTATCCAACGCGAATCAGGCAACGCCGAACTACGACACGCCCTCGCAGGCGGGGGCTTATCTCTTCCACACGCTCGAACCGTTCAACCCGGGCGGTGTGGAGACCGTCGAGACCATCTTTACGCTCGGTACGCGCGGTGCACAGATCGATATGCTCCGCGACACGCTTGAGCCGTACGCGTTCATGGGCTCCTACGCCAACGGCAACGCGGATTACGGGTACACCGCGATGGACTTCTACGACTCGTTCGAATCACCTACGAGCTACTCGGGCGGCTCGCCCTGGGCATGGGGAGTGAAGCCGTACATTCAGGCGCGGACCGATTTCCTTCGTGCCAATGTGCCCCCGATCGCGTCGCTGCCCAAGCTCGTCATCAACGAGGTGCTCGCGAGCAATGACTCGATCGTCATGGACGAGGCGGGTGACTACGAGGATTACATCGAGATATACAACGCGGACGACGAGACGATCGATCTCTCGGGCATGCATCTCTCGGATAGCCCGTTCGATCCGCTCGCATGGGTGTTCCCGGAGGGAACCATGCTCGCGCCGGGCGCGTTCCTGATCGTGTGGTGCGACGACGAGCCGGGCGAGGGGCCATTGCACGCCACCTTCAAGCTCAGCGCCGGCGGCGAATCGGCGGTGCTCTCTCACCGCGCGGAAGCCGGCTCGGTGCTGATCGATTCGGTCAGCTTCCCCGGGCTGCTGCCCGACGAGTCGTATGGGCGAGCGCCCGACGGCTCCGAATCGTTCGAGGTCTTCTGCGCCGTCACGCCAGGGTTCGAGAACGACCCGCGTGATGACTGCTTTATCGATCCGGATCCCACGCCCGCGGTCTTCGTGAACGAATGGCTCGCGAGCAACGACGGCGTCGTGGTTGACGAGTTCGGGGATGCCGACGACTTCATCGAGCTCTACAACGCGGAGCCGACCACGATCGATCTCGGCGGTCGCTACCTGAGTGACGATCTGACCGACCGCACCAAATGGGAGATCCCCGCGGGCGTGAGCATCGAGCCGGGCGGATACCTTGTGATCTGGGCGGATGATGAGCCCGAGCAGGGCCCGCTGCACGCGACATTTAAGCTCAGCGCCGGCGGCGAGGCGGTGGGGCTCTTCGATCGCGACGGTAACCAGCTCGCGCAGATCGATGCCGTGACATACTCGGGACAGGAAACCGACATATCGGAAGGGCGAGCCCCGGACGCGAGCGCCTGTCGCCAGTTCTTCTCCCCGACGCCCGGCGCTGCGAACCCGTTGGGGATCGCAGACCTTGCAAAGCCGCTGGGGGAACTCAACTTCTTCGATGTCTCGGCATTCCTCACACGCTTCGGGGCCAGCGATCCGGGCATCGATTTCAATGGCGACGGCATGATCGATTTCTTCGATGTCTCCGCTTTCCTCGCGGCGTACAACACGCCCTGTATGGAATAAATATCATTTTTGAGCATTGAGCCGGGATTTTTTCAAAGGATCTTGCTTCTCTGGCCCTTGGTGCGATTGCCGCTGGCTGTTATACTCAGCGCATGAACAAGATCACACCCACCATGCTCAGCTCGATCGCACTCTTGGCTACCGCTTCAATCGCGGGACCATCTGGCGGTTCGTTCGAGATCACTTGGTACACGATCGATGCCGGGGGAACAAACAACTCCACCGGCGGGAGCTTCGCGCTCTCGGGCACCATCGGTCAGCCCGACGCGGGTGCTGCGATGACCGGTGGGCAGTTCTCACTCACCGGTGGATTCTGGCCGGGCGTGGATACCGGGCCCGATTGCCCGGGTGATCTCACGGGCGATGGGTTGCTGAACTTCTTCGATGTCTCTGCATTCCTGACCGCGTACAACGCGATGGATCCGGTCGCAGACTTCAACAACGATGGCTTGTTCAACTTCTTCGATGTGTCCGCCTTCCTTCAGGCGTACAACATGGGCTGCCCGTAATACGAATCATGTTTGACCCATACCACGAGCCGACCGAAGGGTCGGCTTTTTTCATATCCACCCGATCCAGAGCGGCGCACAAAAAAGCGCCCGCCGATGGCGGGCGCGTGGATGCGAGATGTGTTATGAATCAACGGGTATCAGGGGCATCCTGCGTTGAACGCATTCAGGAAGAGCGAGACATCGAAGAAGTTCCATTGCCCGTCGTTATTGAGATCAGCACGCGGATCGTGTGCCATGTATTCCGAGAGGAACAGCGACACATCGAAGAAGTTGAGGACGCCATCGCCGTTGCAATCCGCCAGGCAGAGTCCCTGCGGCTCACAGATTGGTGCGATGACCGTGATCTTGATCGAGCAGCACTCGTCGAGAGTCTCGTCGTGCATGGTCATCAGGAAGCAGACCTCCTCGCCCGGCTGCGCTCCGCAGATCGTGATCGGGCCGACGGTCTCGGTTCCGTTGGGGAGGATCGGTGAGTAGTCCCAGCGTGCCGGATCGACATTCCCTGTATCGATCGTGACCCCCGCGGGTGTCAACGGTGAGAAGAACGAGTACGAGATCGGGATCGTCGTCAGGTTGTCAACATCGAATGTCATCGTGAAGCAACCGGTGCCGTCGCAAAGCGGCTCGACAATCACATCGTGAATCTGGGCGCATTCACAATCGGGGACGGTGATGCACGGGCGGATCACGCAGCATTCCTCGAAGTCCACGGTGTTGAGCGAGATGATGAAACAGAGCTCGTCGCCCGGCGCGCCGCCGCTGAAGGTGATGCTGACCTGGGTTGTCCCCGAATCGGGGAGGATGGTCGGCAGGGTGATCAGCCCGCTCGGGACTACGTTGTAGCCCGAGTCAGGGAGGATGATCAGGTGCTTGACATCACGACCCGAGTTGTTGGTCAGATCGAAGGTATAGGTGTAGTTGCCCGACCCGTCGAGATCGCAGAGGACCTCGCCGTTGGCGATGGTCGCGCATGGGTCCTCTTCATCGCCCGGGCAGGAGACCTCGACCGAGCCGATGCCGGTCTTGTCCTGCTGGATGATGTCGGCGTCCATGTCGATGAGGATCGAGTTCGCAACATTGCCACCACTCTGAGGCACGCCCTGGATGCCGTACACATTGTCGGGCGCGTTGAGGCGGAGGGCATCGCCAGTGACCCAGACGCGGTCATCGGGCGCGGTGCCGTACGAGTAATCACACCCACCGGCGGAGTTGGTGCCCGAGCCGGCCCCGATGAGGAAGTTGTTGGGTGATGGGTTCCAGCGCTCGTTCTCGCAAACGAACTCCAGGGCACGCGATGCGTGGGCGCTTGTGTTGAACCGTCCCGCCGACCCGTCGCTATTGACCTCGGTGGACATGGTGCGCTCGGCGCACATCATCTGCCCTTCTGGACCGAAGGAGATGTCCGCGACCGGGTTCGAGTAGTCGGCGAACAGGTACGGCATGGTGATCTCGAGGCGTTCGGTCCCGGCGATAAACTCGCCGCTGGCGTCGCACGCGATAGACCAGATCTCGTTATCCGCGCTGGCAGAAGGCGCGCCGCCGTCCTCCGCCCACACGGAGTAGTACACACGCCCGTTAAAGCTCTGCACCGCCCAGACACGCTCACCCAGCGGCACGACGCCATCGTCGTCGCCGGCCTCCGGCGAGCAATCCGATACGCTGGCGGTCGCGTGGTCCCAGGTGCTCAGGCAGGCGCCGCTCGTGTCGATGCGGTAGATGCGTCCGTCCTCGAAGTTCGTGACATAGAGCACCTGCTTGGTGGTATCAAAGCACAGGTTGCCCAGCCCCGGGTAGGACTCATTGAGCCCATGGACCGCGGCAATGTTCGGGTCGGACACATTCGGGAGCGTCGCGAAAACGGTCGGGACGCCGGTCACAGCATCGATCTTGAACACCTGACCCGGCTGCCCACCGATCGAGCCGACATGGTCCTGGATGTAGATGGCGGTGTGACTGGTGAATACATTGCCGAGGTCATCGAGGGCGACGCCGAACACCTGCCCCATGCGTGAACGCACCCAGTCGGGGTGGCTGTAGATATTGACCGGCCAGTCGACCCCGGTCGGGGCGACGCTCTGTCCGCTCAGGTCGTATGCGGTCAGCACGCCCTGCGCGTCGTCGAATCGCCACTGCGTGCCGACGGCTACCTGTCCACCTCCAAACGCCTGATACCGATCATCTTCGAACTGCGGCCTTTCGCCGTCGCAGGTGCCGGGGCCGACATCTGCGATCGTAATTGATGCGCACGCAGATAACAACGCAGCGATCGCGAGACCGCCCGGGCCTTTCTTCTTCAACATGGTGTACCCCACTCTTTCCTGCACATGTGTGTGCTTGAAGTAGCACGCGTGACAATCACGCGTCGAGACTCCCATCATACAGAGTTCGGCACCGTGTCACAACACAAATGCGCAGTGCGCAAGCGAACGGTCACCCTTTGTTCGCAGCCCGTTTACATGATGTTGGCAGGGTTTTATCCCGATCTTTATCCGGCGCAGCGTGGCGCATCACTATATTTCCCGCAACTTTGGAGCGCGGTGTGAGACACGCCAGTCACGCGCGTTCGTCTGATCACCGCGGCCCAGCACAAGGCGGATGCTGGCTCATATCACGGCCTTGACACGACGGGGCGCATCAGCATTCGCCCAGCGATGTACTCTGCGCGATCAGGGGAAATGGACTCTCTTTCATGAGTGGAACCGCCACTCACACCCGGCAGCGCACTCCGTAATGGCGCTGCCGGGTGTTGCTTTGGTCCACCTGTTTAGGGGTGCTTCGGATCCGATAATGCATGAAACTGTTTTGATCTTTCCTGAGCTCTGGATCGCTTGTGGATCGCGACGCAATCAAGCCCGATACCGCTTCGGTGATCCGAGAGAACTCACGATCATGTCGTCGATTCTGCATGCAGCTCATCCTACTGATCGGGATCGTTGAGCTGGTGGTGTTCTTTGCGCAGTCCTATTTCGAGATGACCCGAGGGATGCTGCTCGGGTTCGACCTGTTGATCCTGGCGTTCGTACTCACACCGTTGTTTATCCGGCAGTGGCGGATCATGAAAGAGTTGGAATCCGTGCGAACGCGCACGGATGTGGAGCTTCAGTCGCTCCGGACCGCGCTCGACGAGCATACGCTGTTCTCCATCATCGACTTCGACGGTCGGTTCGTGGAGGTGAACAGCGGGCTCTGCCGTGTCAGCGGATACTCCCGTGAGGAACTGATCGGCATGTCGCATCAGATCCTTCTCCCTGATCAACATCCCGGCTCTGTCTGGGACCAGATGTGGGAGGCAATCCATGCCGGCGAGGTCTGGCGTGCGGAGCTCTGCCAACGCGCAAAGGATGGCTCGTTGTTCTGGATCTCCACAACGAACATCCCGCAGAGAAACGATCAGGATCAGATCACTGGGGTCATATCCCTCAGCAAAGACATCACGGAAGAGAAGCACGCAGCAGACGCACTCCGCAGAACCCGACAGCTGCTCGATCAGACAGGGCGCATCGCGTCGGTCGGCGGCTGGGAACTCGATATCGAAACAGAGGAACTGAACTGGACCGACGAGGTGTTTCGGATTCACGAAATCGAGGATCATCAGAAACCCGACCTGAAGGACGCGATCAACTTCTACGCACCCGAGGCACGCGCCATCGTCCGCAAAGCAGTGCAGGACGGGATCGAGAACCATAAAAGCTGGGACCTCGAGCTGCCGTTGATCACCGCGAAAGGCAACCGCAGATGGGTCCGTGCGATGGGCGAGCCATTCATTAAGAACGGCAAGTGCCAGAAGCTGACCGGCGCGTTCCAAGACATCACGGCGCAGCATCAGGCCAAATCGAGGCTGGCGAGGACCGAGTCCCGTCTTTCCCTGACGATTAAATCCGCGAACATCGGTCTCTGGGAATGGGATGTCCGCGAGAACACATGTTTCTTCAGCGAGCACTATTACACCATGCTCGGGTACGATCCCGACGCCTTCCCCATGGACTTTGATACATGGGAATCGCTCGTGCATCCTGATGATGTCGCCGGTGCAAGGGAAGACCTCTTCGCGTACCTGCAGAGACAAGATGGGGATTTCGCCGTTGAGTTCCGCATGAAGTCCAAGGACGGCGCATGGGTATGGATCCGCTCGCTCGGCGAGGTGGTCGATCACGATGCAGAAGGCAACCCTGTGCGCATGGTGGGCGTGCACATCGATATCAATCACACCAAGCGACTGAGCAAGGCGCTGGAACAGATCGTCGAGATGGAAGCCAAGCCCACGCTCAAGGAGGCGTGCGTCGAGCTTTCACGCCACACCGCGGAACTCTTCGGTGTCGACTTTGCGGCCGTGGTCCGCATCTCCGATGAGGAAGACCCACAGCACGCCAAGCTCGTCGGGGGGATTCATCAGGGCGAATCGATCCCGATTATCGAGTACGAGCTAGCAGGCACGCCATGCCACGCGGCCGTGCAAAATCCATTCATGCTCGTGAACGATAAGCTCGTGGAACGCTATCCCGAGGACACAATGCTGCGGGACCTGGGATTGCGGAGCTACGCGAGCGTTCGCTTACAGGATAGTGGCGGGCAGACCATGGGGCTCATGATCATCATGCACTCCTCCACGATGCCCAGCGACTACAAGATCGAGCCGACCCTGCGGATTTTCGCGGCTCGTGCCGCTGCGGAGATCGAGAAACACCGGGTCGAGCTCGGGCTCCAACGCGCAGTCCGTGAAACAGAGACCGCGAACCGTGCCAAGAGCGAGTTCCTCGCGAACATGAGTCACGAGATCCGAACACCGATGACCGCAATCCTCGGCTATACCGACCTCATCCTCGATCCCGCGTCCAACGCGTTGGACTTCATCGAGCATGCCGAGACGATCAGGAACAACGCGAAGCACCTGATGACGGTCATCAACGACATCCTTGATGTGTCCAAGATCGAATCCGGTCGTCTGGAGATCGAGCAAATCCCCATCGATCCCATATCGCTGGTCGATGAGGTAGTCGAGCTGATGACTCCTGGGGCCGAGCAGAAGGGGCTCGAAATCCGGCTTACCAGTCGGAACGAGATCCCACGATACATCATCACGGATCCAACAAGATTCCGACAGATCCTGCTCAATCTGATGAGCAACGCGATCAAGTTCACGCCCGAGGGCAGCATTGAACTCGAGCTTGAGTACCTCAAAGCAGAGGACCAGCTCCGCGTGCGATGCATCGACTCGGGCATCGGGATGACTCCCGATCAGCGGGACCGTATCGCATCCTTCGAATCCTTCAGCCAGGCGGACGGTTCAACCGCACGCAAGTACGGGGGGACCGGGCTGGGGCTCAAGGTGTCGAGCATGCTCGCGGATCTGTTGGGCGGCGATCTCCAGATCGAGTCCGAGTTCGATGAAGGCAGCACCCTGATTCTGACCATCAGCGCCGGCGCGCAGATCGCTTCGCTCCCACAGTTGCGCCGAACCATCACAGACACACCAGAGTCAGGCACTTCCATAACAAACGAGGCATTGCGGGGTTGCCATGTGCTGCTTGCCGAGGACGGGCTGGACAATCAGAAGCTGATTCGCGTCCTGCTCAAGCGTGCGGGCGCGGAGATCACGATTGTCGCCAACGGCCAACTCGCGATCGAGGCGATCTCCAACGACCCGAATGGTTTCGACCTGATCCTCATGGATATCCAGATGCCCGAAGTGGACGGTCACGAAGCGACCCGCCAACTCCGAACCGGCGGTTGCACCCTCCCGATCATCGCACTGACGGCACACGCGATGCCCAGCGATCGTGAAAAGTGCCTGAGCGTAGGCTGCGACGCCTACCTCGCCAAACCGATCAACTTCGAAGAGCTGATCCTGACATGCCGCATGTACTACCGACAAAGCCGCAACAGCGCGGCCTAGCTGTCCACGCGATGTCATGATCCTTCCAGAATGGAGCCGGGGGGAATCGAACCCCCGTCCCGATGTCGTCCGCGCAGCGCTTCTACGTGTGTAGTCATCTGTTTCATCTCGACCTCACACCGGGAGATGACGCCCTGTGCTTTGGTCCAGCCGCTTGAAACCTCCTCGCCGACACCCCAAGAGGCGCCAAGTGTCGACCAGCCCGAAAATCGTGTTCACGCACCCTATCGGGCGTCGAGCGCGTGAACCGTGGCCGTATTAGGCCGCGAGTGCGTACTGCGGTTCGGCAGATATAAGTTTGCGTACTTTTTACGAGGCTAGCACGCTCCTCGACACGCCACACTGTGCTTTCCCGACCCGGTCGAATGCCACTTCGGCCCCGAGCGCGAGACCCGGCGAACGCCGCCGGACAAGCTGCAACATTCAGTATACGCACAAACACACGATCGAGACTGATATACCAGCATGAAACTGTTTCTGTCTCCCGATAATGCCCCTCTCGCTTCACGGCTGGCCCCCTGGAACTCGGGATAACCCCCAGGGACCTGCATACTCGATAACGGTTGCGTTGTTTCTGATGTTTCTGCTTGAAAACTCCACCCGTTCGTGTAATTTGAGGTTACGCGTCATTATCGTGGGGCGCGATCCGTAGTGGTACCTCGATTGGGGAGAGAAAAAATGAAGAAGTTAAACAGCACTCTGACCGTGTGTGCAGGTTTGGCGCTAGCGACAACACTCGTGAACGCCCAGTCTGCCCGTTCGGTTTCCAAGTCTGCCGGCACTGAAGCAATTCCGACCACCAAGATGCGTCCGCTGGAGCATCAATCCGCCGCAGTTCGTCGAGATCTCGCGGAACAGCGCGGGATTGTGCACTCTGTTGCACGGATGTGGAGCGAGTTGTTGCTCGATTCGATTCGACGCGACTTTGCTCGCCCGACGATCCATTCGCGCAACCTGTATCACACATCCGCAGCGATGTGGGACGCGTGGGCAGCGTTCGAGCCC
>Ga0189276_10083_pt1 | contig 139338 bp, 130 predicted proteins | sample N26A31minimetaG_FD_130321 | JGI IMG/M metagenome (GOLD analysis project Ga0189276, IMG submission 130321) | Marine microbial communities from the Costa Rica Dome - N26 A3-1 mini metaG | ecosystem: Environmental > Aquatic > Marine > Oceanic > Photic zone | place: Costa Rica: the Eastern Pacific... | reverse complement strand
CATGTAGGCTGGCTACACTACGCTCTTTCCGCCTTGCCAGACACAAAAATAGCCTCCAGCAGTGGTGAAGATGAAAGATCAACAAGCCCTAGGGAAATATCACCGCTGCGTCACCCTCATGCCACTGTGGATACTTGGCCATCACCAAGCGGAAAAGATCGCTTTCAAGAAAGTCTGCCAGCCAGGTCTGGACTCCGGGATAAGGCGAGGTATCAAACCAGGCTTTATCGACAAAAGCGAACTGGCGGATAAACGGCAACAGGGCCATATCTGCCAAAGTCCAGCTGTTTCTTAATAAACAGCCATTTTCTGTCAGTAGCTGTTCCAGCCGGGCCAGGGTTTTCTCACCTTGTTCCCGGTAATAGCGTTCATCATGCTCGGGATAGCGATCGGCGTATTTATAGCGATCCAGAAAGTACTTGAATTCACCGTCGTTATTTTCAATCAGGGCCAGCATTGTTTCATGTTGTTCCGTGCTGAGTGACTGATACCAGTTATCCGGATCATTCTGTGTCAGTGCCCAGAATGCGATGTCGATACTCTCATCAATCACCTGACCCTCAGCGGTCAACAGAACCGGTACCGTTGCCTTGGACGAGAGTGCAATCAACTGCTCGGGTTTATCCTTCAGCACCACTTCACGCAATTCACTTTTCACACCACTCCTGGCAATGGCGAGTCGGGCACGCATGGCATAAGGACAACGACGGAAGCTGTATAGCGTGGGTAAGGCCTTATCTGTCATTTAACTCATTACTAGTGCTTAAAGCTGGCCAGTATAGACAAAGCAGCGGAATAACTATAAATTAGTAAATACTAATATATGGTGTTAAATACAGAGACTGATAATGAAACTCAGCCAATATCACACTTTTTTTGTGCTCTGCTTGCTGGTGAATACACCACTAAGCCTGGCCGATAATCTGCCGACGGCAGAGGTTGAACTGAAAACGCTGCCCGAGCAGCACCATTTTGATGGTGTCGTGGAAGCGGTCAATCAGGCCACAGTCTCATCACGTATTGCGGCAGAAGTCATCGAGCTTAATGTTGATGTCAATGATCGGGTCGCCAAAGACGAAGTCATTCTGCGTTTCCGGGATGATGAAATCAAAACCCGGCTGATGGGCGCCGAAGCCAACTTGCTGGCTGAAAAAGCTCAGTATCAGGAAGCGCTGGCGAGACAGAAGGAGGCCCTGTCTGAAGCCGGCCGGATTACAGATTTATTCGCCCGCAAACAGGTGACACGGGCTGCGCTGGATAAAGCCCAGGCCGATAAAGCGGCAGCTAGTGCCCGTGTTAACGTCCTGGAAGCACAAATCAAAGCAAGGGAGGCCGAGGTGGCCGAAGCGCAAGTGGCCTTATCCTACACTGTGGTGCGTGCGCCCTATGCCGGTGTGGTGACTCAGCGATTGATTGAGCTCGGGGAGATGGCCAGTCCGGGACAACTTTTGATGTCGGGCGTATCGCTTGAATTACTTCGCGTGGTGATTCAGATTCCGCAACGTCTGCTTGATGATTTGCTGCCGGCCCGGATCAACAGCATCAGCACCGTTGACGGCGCAACGCTGACAGCAGGGGAAGCGACACTGGTCCCTCAGGCGGATAAGTCCAGTCATGCTTTTGATCTCCGTATCTCACTGTTGGAGCACAGAGATAATTTATATCCAGGCAGCAGTGTCAAAGTGACGTTGGAAGGACCCGACGAGATATTACTGTTGATCCCTGCCAATGCTGTTGTTCAACGGGGGGAGACCAGCGGTGTTTATCTGTTGAAAGATTCAGTCATTCAGTTTCGCCAGGTCCGAACCGGCCGGAGTTTGGGGGCTGAGCGTGAGATTCTGGCCGGTCTGGCGGCAGGAGAGGTCGTGGTTACCGATCCTGTACTGGCAGTTCAAGCGCTGAAAAGCAGCCAGGGACAATAAAAGATGGGACTGTCGGGACGGATCGCTGCTTTTTTTCAGGATAATGCGCTGACACCGCTGATTGCTTTGCTTGCCATCTTGCTCGGGCTGTTCGCCATTGTGGTGACGCCAAGAGAGGAAGAGCCGCAGATTGATGTGACCTTCGCCAATATTTTTATCGCCTATCCGGGTGCCAGTGCGGAAGAAGTCGAGCGCTTGATTGCCACGCCGGCGGAGCAGGTCATCAGTGAAATTGAGGGCCTGGATCATGTCTATTCGGTTTCAAGGCCTGGCATGGCGGTACTCACGGCGCAGTTTGAAGTAGGCGAACCCCGCACGGAAGCGATCGTGCGGCTATATAACAAAATCTATTCCAACAGTGACTGGCTACCGGCAAAACTGGGTGTGTCGCAGCCGGTTATCAAGCCCAAGGGCATTGATGATGTGCCGATCCTGACTTTAACGCTGTGGCGTGAAGACAGCCAGGATGCCTATCAGCTCAAACAGGTTGCCCATGCGCTGGAAGCAGAAATAAAGCGGATTGCAGGCACACGGGATATCTACACCCTTGGTGGGTCGGACAGTGTTGTCAGCATCGAACTGGATCCGGTCCAGCTGGCAGCCTATCAAATCGATCCAGCTGCGCTCGCCGAGACGCTGGCTGCGACCAATCAATCTGCTGAAGCCGGCCTCGTGGTACAGCATAACCAAGCGACTTCTGTTCAGGCCGGCCAGTTTATTTTCACGACACAAACCCTGCACGACATGATTATCGGCATGCATGACAACACCCCTGTCTATCTCAGGGATGTGGCCGAGATCAAACATGGCGCCGAACAGGCGCAGCGTTATGTCTGGTTTGGCACCGGGCAGGCCGCGAAAGATAAAGGTATTGAATCAGTGGGCGAGTTCGATGCCGTCACCCTGGCGGTAGCTAAACAACCGGGACATAACGCGGCCGATATTGCTGAAGCCGTACTCGAACAGGTCGAAGCCTTACGTGGGGTGATTGTGCCTGATGCGGTCAATATCACAGTGACCCGCAACTATGGTGACACTGCCAATGACAAGGCAGAGACACTGATACATAAACTCATCTTTGTCACTATTGCCGTCGTGGCACTGGTATTAATCGCGCTGGGCTGGCGTGAAGCCATCATCGTTGGTGTCGCCGTTGTTATCACGCTGCTGTTAATGCTGTTTGCTTCCTGGGCCTGGGGCTTCACCCTGAACCGGGTGTCGCTGTTTGCGCTGATATTCTCGATTGGCATTCTGGTCGATGACGCCATTGTCGTGGTTGAGAATATTCATCGTCATTTGCAGCAGGGCGCGCAGTCGTTGCGTGAAGCCATCCCGCTGGCCGTCGATGAAGTGGGACAACCCACGATTCTGGCTACTTTTGCCGTGATTGCCGCATTACTGCCGATGGCTTTTGTTTCGGGACTGATGGGACCGTATATGAGTCCTATTCCGATCAATGCCAGTATCGGTATGCTGTTGTCGCTACTGGTGGCTTATATCATCACCCCCTGGATGGTGCTCAGATTACTTGCCCGCAGTCGGCAGCATTCGGACCCTGCGCCGCAGTACAGCGATAATGGCTTTTTTCAGCGCTTGCTATCCCCCTTTGTGACATCGCCTCGTGCAAAGCGCTATCGGCGTTTGCTCTGGTTTGGCCTGGTGGTATTGATCGTGCTGTCAGTGGGACTGGCCGTTGCCAGGTTGGTGGTGCTGAAAATGCTGCCGTTTGATAATAAATCAGAACTGCAACTGGTGGTGGATATGCCCGAGGGCACGCCGCTGGAAACCACGGCAGCTGCGGTCAGGGAACTGACTGCTTATCTGCAGCAGGTACCGGAAGTGACCGACTATCAGGCTTATATTGGCAGCGCCTCACCGATTAATTTCAATGGTCTGGTGCGTCAGTACTACCTGCGGGATGATTGGCATATGGCCGATGTGCAAGTGAATTTCCGTCATAAATCCCTGCGCGACCGCAGCAGCCATGAGATTGCCCTGAGCCTGCGATCGCCGTTGCAGGCGATTGCCGCCCAATGGCAGGCCAATCTGAAACTGGTTGAAGTACCGCCCGGGCCACCGGTGCAGTCGCCTATTGTGGCCGAAATCTATGGGCTGGATTATCAATCTCAGTTAAAACGGGCCAAAGCCATTGAACAGGAGTTCAGCAAGGTAGCGGGCGTGGTGGATATCGATACCAGCGTTGAAGCGCCGGCACCACGGAAAATCATTGATATCGACAGAAATAAGGCTGCGCATTACGGTTTATCGCAGCAACAAATCGTGCAGGCTATCAAACTGGCGCTGGAGGGGGAGGATGTCGGTTATTTGCATAACTCGGCAGTGAAATACGCGGTACCTTTACGGCTGACGCTACCCATCGCAGAAAAACGCAACCTTGATGCCTTGCTGAATCTTAAGCTCAGCAATCGTGATGGTGAGCTGATTAGCCTGGGCGAAGTGGTTAAGCTTATCGACACAGTCCATCAGCAGACGATTTATCATAAAGATCTGCAACCGGTGGTATTTGTAACTGCCGATATGGCAGGTAGCGTGGATAGTCCCCTATATGGCATGTTCGGAATTTATCAAGGTCTGCAGTCGCAGGACATTGAACAAAATTTATTGTCACCGCCTTCGCTGGCGATCAATGACAGCATCAAGTGGGATGGTGAATGGCAGATTACCTATGAAACCTTCCGTGATATGGGCCTGGCCTACGGTGTCGGTATTATCCTGATTTATATTCTGATCGTGGCCCAGTTTCGGTCTTATGTCCTGCCGCTCATCATTATGGTGCCGATTCCGCTCACCTTGATCGGCGTGATGCCGGGGCATGCACTGATGAGAGCAGAATTCACGGCGACATCGATGATTGGCATGATCGCGATGGCGGGCATTATTGTGCGTAATTCAATTCTGCTAGTGGATTTTATTCGTGAAGCGATGGCTGCGGGCATGCCGGCAGAAAAGGCCGTCATTCAGGCGGCATCAGTGCGAGCTAAACCGATCGCTCTGACAGCACTGGCTGCCATGCTGGGCGCGCTGTTTATTCTGGATGATCCGATATTTAACGGTCTGGCGGTGGCGCTGTTATTCGGTATTCTGGTGTCTACTGCTTTGACACTGGTCGTGGTTCCCCTGCTGTATTACAGCTATATCAGAGCCAAAACCTGAACACTGGAATCCGGTTAGAGGCCGGATTAAAACTCGCGCAGACTCATCCCTTCACTGGATAAACCACCGCGCAGCATTTCAGCCTGTCGGTTCAGAGTATGTTTGACCAGTTGGTTGCGATCCTGCTCATCCATGTGTGTGAATGCCATACGCAGATGATAGGGCTTGTCAGGTGGCGCAGATAAAATCTTCTCACAGGAGATGACCGTGGCCAGGGCATGGACGGTATTGGCTGTCGGCAGTAACTGAAGATGCAGTTCAACATGGCCACGGATTTCCACCGGCTCTTCCACCATAAAGGCAATGCCGCCACCGCTGAGGTTGGCTTCAGTTAAACCGTCCGGATCAATAGGATTGTGATAGCGCTGAATACTTTGCGAGACCAGATTGATTTTATCGTCGAGCATACGCAGGGCTCTGGCGATTTCACGGTCATGATGATTGATTTGATCAACCAGATGACTGAATGCGTTTTGAATCGCCCGTAATTGCGCTTTTTCATTGCCTTCGTCATCGTCAGTCGATTGCGCGATACGACGCGCGACGTTGGCGACATTCTCTCTTTGTATGACTCTGTAATCAACAACGACCGTGTCATTGATGCGGAAGAATTCCCGTCTATCGGAACCAGCGTATTGCATCATATTCATCCAAATCCAACCCGTCTTGCACGGTTTTATAATAATTATCTGTTTGTTGACTCATGACGGAGTCAATATACCCTTTATATCATTTTCAGCGGGCTTTGCCAGCTTTGTTACAACAAGGACGGACATGGAAGGGGGTTGACATATTCCCTGAATAATCCAGTGCTTAACAGACTCAGCAGCGATTACAAATGTTCCGATGCAAAGTCTGCCAGCCGTGAACGCTCGCCACGCATCAGTGTTATATGCCCGCTGTGCTGCCAGTATTTGAAATGATCGACCACATAAGTCAGGCCGGAAGTCGTCTCACTCAAATAGGGTGTATCGATCTGCGCGATATTACCGAGACAGACAATCTTGGTGCCGGGACCGGCACGGGTGATCAGGGTTTTCATCTGTTTGGAGGTCAGGTTCTGCGCTTCATCAATGATGATAAACCGGTTGAGAAAGGTCCGGCCGCGCATAAAGTTCAGGGAGCGGATTTTAATCCAGCGCTGCAATAAATCATTGGTCGCCTGGCGGCCCCACTCACCACCTTCGGTTTTATTGAGCACTTCCAGGTTATCCATTAAAGCCCCCATCCAGGGTGTCATTTTTTCTTCTTCGGTACCCGGTAAAAAGCCGATATCCTCACCGACCGGCACCGTGACACGGGTCATGATGATTTCGCTGTAACGTTTATGTTCAATAGTCTGGGTCAGGGCAGCAGCCAGTGTCAGCAGGGTTTTACCGGTCCCCGCCTGGCCCAGCAGCGTGACAAAATCAATATCGGGATCCATTAACAGGTTGAGGGCAAAGTTCTGTTCGCGGTTGCGGGCGGTAATACCCCAGACGGCATGGTTATCCTTGCGGTAATCATGGACCAGCTGAATATCGGCACTGTTTTCACTGACCGAGCGCACGACTGCTTCGATAGTGCTGGTTTCACCTGGTGAAAAAATCATCTGGTTAGGGTGCCAGTCCTTAACGATGTCACCTTCGACCTGATAGAAAGTCTGACCGTCGGCGGTCCACGATTCGAGCCGGTTTAAATCATCCCAGAAATCGGCAGGCAATTCGGCGGAGCCACGGTAGAGCAGATCGACATCATCCAGCACTTTATCGTTGTAATAATCTTCGGCACAGATCCCGAGCACGGTGGCTTTGATCCGAAGGTTGATATCCTTGGAAACCAGAATCACCGTGGCATCGGTGACGGTTTGCTGCAAAGCCACGGCGACGCTGAGAATGGCATTATCCCCCTGATGACTGGGCAGTTCTTTGGGGATTTCATGCTGCATCTGCGTGGTCTGAAAAAACAGCCGGCCGCTGGCATGGTGGTTATCACCGCTATCAACACTGGGAAGAGGAATCCCCTGAGTAATGGCATCACTGTCTTCCGCCTGCAGCAGCAACTCGTCGAGGAAACGGCTGACCTGACGGACATTACGGGAAACCTCGGATAAGCCTTTCTTGCCGCGATCAAGCTCTTCCAGCACGACCATCGGCAGGTAGATATCATGTTCGTCAAAGCGGTAGATGGCAGTCGGATCGTGCATCAGCACATTGGTGTCCAGAATGAACAAGCGTCTGCCGGCGGCGGGTCTTTTAATCATCTGCAAGATGTCCTCTTGTTGATTAGGTGGCTCCTGGTTCGATTATGATCAAAGAATTCAAGCTTGCAAAGCGCAATCGTCTTCTCCTTAAAAACGAGGATTTGACAGAGACCGGCAACGGCTTCACAAGCGGTGAATAAGTGTTAATATGACAAATCCATCCAGTCGACAGACAAAACCCGCTGCGCTCAGCCAGTAATAATCCCCCGGTTTCAGCACCTGCTCATCCAACTATCAATAGACAAAAGTTTTTCCTCTTAAGGCGGGCAGACTGCGTCATGCTTGTTTCCCTGATCAGACCAGCTAATACCTGACCGCTACGTCCTGATTTAGCGGACTGGCATGGACGCCCTGTTTTGCGGTGAAAATTTTTTTCAGTGTTCATCCTTGCCACCTGCAAAAGCATAAAAAACCGGAATGAGTGCGGAAATCAGTCCTCGGGAAATGTTCCTCACTATCACTGTGAGTGCTTGTGACTAAAACGTCATCGTCATAGGGTGACCTACAAATTTTATGTTGAGCTTGAAGCAACTGATGACAAGTCCTCAGGCTGATCCCCCACTTTATATTTTATGAGGTCGACCATGGCTCTGCCGTGTTTATTAAGCGTCACTTTTCTAAGCTGTTTATTTTTCACTTTTCCGGCACTATCACAGTCGACTCAGGAATATTTAGTAGGCACCTGGTACAGCGAAAAGCAGGAAGCGGCAGAGACGATGAAATGGCTAACAAGGCGGATGGCGGATAATAGCTACGCCACACTGTTTCTGGTTTGTCATGGTGAGAACTTCTCCTGGGTGCAAAAAGAAATCGGCGTCTGGCAGTTTCAAAATGACCAATTGATGGAGACCGTCCATTCGATTGAGGATATGAACGGCAGAAAGCCACCGTCGGATCATACAGACACTACTTATACCAATCTTAACCACGATGACGGCTCGCTCAGCTACGTCAAGCTTAACAGTGAAAAGTCATTTAATTTTCATCGGGTTGACGATGGTTATCAGCTCAGTTGCCAAAAACAATGAGCAGCTTTCGAAGCGGTATAAGCCTGTTTGACTCGTATTGAGTCGCCGGCAGCCACTTTTTATTCAGACACGACTGCTTTTCCGACCGTGTTGGCATCAGTGGCAAACCAGATTGCATTGGTGGCTTTATCAAACACCATGTGACGGATTGTGAGGCCACCTGAGGGTACTTCATCTAGAGAGATGAATTGTTCAGTCTGACTATCAAAACCGACAAATCGATTAGGCTGCAGACCTGTTTCGAAGTACCAGACCCTATCCTCAGCATCGACTGCCAGCGCATAAATACCTGCTGACTCACCACCCGGGGTGGCCCACTGCTGCATAGCACCGGTGTCAGGATCATAGACGCCGAGATGCCCCATGGCATTATCACCCCACCAGATTCGGCCATCGGATGTCATGCCAATGCGACGAATCAAACTCTCTTCTGTCGGCGTTTTCATGATGTCGAGCGTCATGGTATGAGGATTGACGGTGCCGATGGCATTGTCACCCATAAAAGCTACCCAGGGGCGATTGTCCGGCCCCACCACGAGCCCATACGGGCGCATGTTTTCTCGTGGTAAAGCAACTTTTTCGACTTTGCTGGTTTGGGTATTGAGCTTGCCGATGTAGTTCGACCACTGGGCGGTAAACCAGAGGTCGCCATCGGAAGTCCAGCCCATGGTATGCGGGTCTTTAATGCCATCCGGCATCGGGAATAAGGTCACTTCACCGGTTTGCGGATTCATTTTACCGATATGTTTGTCCTTGTTGCCGGCATACCAGGGAATGCCATCATCACTGACGACGACGGTATGCGGACCGGCGCCGGGAATATCAAACTTTTTCATTTCACCGGTTTCCGGGTTCAGTTTGGCGACGTAGTCACCGACTTGGCCTACAAACCAGACAGTGCCATCAGGAGCAACATCAGGATCCCGTGGCCGGGAATCATCCCAGGGCACAGTCCATTCCATGAACTCCAGCAGGCCGGGAAGATTATCAACTTGCTTTTCTGCCTGTGTTGCCGTTGATAAAAGCAGCAGGGATGAGGCGAGGCTGATCAAAACAAAGTGTGATGTTCGGGCAAAGGACTGAATCAACATAATCTGGCTCCATGACGTATTGATATACACATTGACAGGAATCAGGGTGCACTTACTGCAAAGTAAGGATGGGTTTGTCACTGTGTTTGCGGAGATGCAATCAGTTCAGTGAGGGCAGGTTTTGATAAAGCAGCGTCAGCAGTAATCCCAGCGACACACACTGCCAGAATAACACCGGGTTTCGATCCATTAATGGTGGCCGGGCCTTGTTGAGAAAGGCCTTATTGGGGTGGTTCAGGTCATAAATAAACTCGGCCACTTCCTGATAACGCTTGTGCGGCTGGATTTGGACGGCCTTTCGGATGGTGTCATCGACCCAGAAAGGGATAGGTCTCTCCCCCTGAATCAGGGATTGATATCTGAGTTTTCTCTGCGCGGTGGTGCTGAAGGCTTTAGAGACCCCGGCCCCGTATGGCAATTCGGCCGACAAGAGGTGATAGGTCAGCACGCCCAGAGAAAAAATATCGGACTGCGGTGTGCCGGTCTGGCCCAGAAAGTATTCCGGTGCTGTGAACTGGGCTGTCCCCAGGATCAATTCTGTTTCTGCTCCCAGTTCTGCCAGTCCGGCAATGCGGGTAGCACCGAAATCGATGATTTTCACCGTGCCGGATTTGTCGATAAGAATGTTATCGGGTCGGATGTCCTGGTGAATCATTTCCTTGCGGTGCATGGCCTGTAAGCCTTTGCCGATCTGTTCGACAATTCGTCGCACCTCATCCAGTGCCGGCTCCGGGTTGTCATGCATCCATTGAGTCAGCGTCTGTCCCTCGATATATTCGGTGACGCTGTAGAGTGACTGCCGTGGCCGCTCACTATCGAAGGCTTTCAGACAATGCACATTATCCAGCCGCCGTGCGATCCAGTCCTCCATCAGAAAACGTTCGATGGCCTCCGCATCCTCTTCCAGATCGGTCGACAGGGTTTTCAAGGCAACGAGGGCGCCTGAGGCGGTATCTTTGGCCAGAAACACATGGCTGCGGCTGCTCACATACAGCTCGCGTAGCAGCTCGTAGCCCTCAAAGTGCATACCCGGCGACAGTGTGGGTGGCTGGGGTAGTTGAGTCGCTTCAGTTTGTAATCTATGGTCAGACTCGGTCGGGACCTGGTCAAGACGAATAATCTGAATGGTCAGGTTGTCGTGGCTGCCGGCTTTGAGCGCCTGGGCAACCAGGCTTTCCGATGCCTGCTGCAAGTCGTCACTGTGATCATTGATGGTCTTTGCGATTTGTTGCGCCGGAACAAAATCATAGACGCCATCAGTTGCCAGAACAAAAATGTCACCTGACTTGACAGGCAAAGCCCGCTGTTCACATTGCAGTTGGTGCTCCAGCCCCATGGCACGATTCAGAACCGGGCCGGTTTCAGCATCAGCCTGTAGATGATCGGTGGTCAGTTGTTGTAAAGCCGGAGTGACCAGCTTATAGATTCGACTGTCACCGGCATGAAAAAGGTGCGCTTTACTGCCTTTGAATATAATCGCACTGAGGGTGCAGATATAACCGCTATCATTGTCATAGCGATACTGACTGTTGCGACTGCGGCCATAAAGCCAGGCATTGATCGACTGTAATACCCGCTCACCGGCAGTGCTCACCGACCAGGACTCGGGGGTTGCGTAGTAGTCTTCAATCAAACCCGCAATCACCGTGCTGCTGGCTTCCTGACTGACTTCACTGCTGCTGATACCATCAGCAACCGCAGCAATAATGCCACGGGTCATCTGTTCATTGCCCTCAGGCACAAATACGCCGCAGCGATCCTGATTGATGGCCTTAATTCCGGCTGAACTATACTGACCGACAGAGATGGATAGGGCGTTTGTCATCGATTTACTGGCTGAGACGGTTGGCTATTATCATGCAACATATATCGGGCTTTGAACATGCAGCGGCATTGTTGACAGGAAACAGGATGGCATTTGAGACCTTAATGAGTTTTTTTATTGCTTCGGTGCTGCTGGCACTGGCACCGGGACCCGATAATATTTTTGTGCTGACTCACTCGGTCATTCGTGGCCGTGAAGCCGGTCTGGCTGTTGTCATGGGGCTATGCACCGGGCTGCTGGTTCATACCACTCTGGTGGCATTAGGGGTTGCCGTGATATTTCAAACCGCTGGTTGGGCCTTTACAGTATTAAAAACGGCGGGAGCCGCCTATTTGTTGTATCTGGCCTGGCAGGCGCTGACAGCAAAGCCGGTGTCTTTGGCTGGGGGTTCGGCATCTCGACCAAGCTTTGCATGGTCTTATCGTCGGGGGATCATTATGAATCTCACCAATCCCAAGGTGTCATTATTTTTCCTCGCCTTTATGCCCCAGTTTGTTACGCCTGCATCGGTAGACATCACACAGCAGATTATGGTGCTGGGCGGTTTGTTTATTGTGGCGACCATTATTGTTTTTGGCAGTATGGCCTTGATGGCAGCTAAGCTGTCGCATGTGTTCAGGCGATCGCCACGAGTTCAGAGCGGCCTCAACAAGCTGGCAGCACTGGTTTTTGTTGGATTGGCTATGCATTTGCTGCTGTTCGGGCAGGTTTAAGCTTTGCTGAATCTGAGACTAACGTGAATTCAAGCGCTTAAAATTACAGATTGCTATTGATGAAAGATCCTCAATTTAAGGCAATAGTCTGGCAGACGATGGCGGCGATTCCACCAGGAAAAGTCGCCACCTATGGCCAGATTGCCAGTCTTTCCGGTTATCCCGGCCATGCCCGTGGTGTCGGTCATATTCTGAAAAAGCTGCCGCCAGAGACTTTATTACCCTGGCATCGGGTGATTAATGCCAAAGGCGAGATTGCCTTGCCCGCAGGCAGTGAAGGGCATCAAATGCAAAAGCAAAGACTGGAACAGGAAGGTATTCATTTTCAGGACGACAAAATCCGGCTGCGGCTTTACCAATGGGATGGGATTGTCAGCGATCAGACGCCGGAAACTTGATAACATACGCCTTTAAATATCTGGGCATCGTATGCAAGGTCTTGTGCTGGCCGTTCTGGCCTATTCCATCTGGGGTATTTTCCCGCTCTTTTTCAGCTATCTGAATCACGTTTCACCGGTAGAAGTGCTGTCGCACCGTATTATCTGGTCACTGGTGGCGACCTTGACACTGGGTCTGATGTTGCAACGAGGACGCTTGCTGGTTAAAGCGCTACAGGATAAAAAGACCCTGCTCTGGTTGGGCGTGTCATCATTGTTAATCGCGGTTAACTGGCTGGTGTATATCTGGGCGGTCGGTCAGCACCGGGTCCTGGAAGCGAGTCTCGGCTATTTTATTATGCCGGTGGTCAGTTTGCTGATGGGGCGACTGATTCTGAAAGAGTCTTTGCATCCTTTGCAGGGCTGGGCCGGTATGCTGGCAGCGATGGCAGTGTTGTGGGAATTGTGGAGCTTCGGTGCTCTGCCCTGGGTCGGTGTGGTGCTGGCCTTTGCTTTTGCCTTTTATGGCCTGGTCAGAAAAGTCCATCCGATTGACGGGCTGAATGGGCTTACTATCGAAACCCTCTGGCTGCTGCCTTTTGCATTGGGTTTTGTCGCCTGGCAGACGCTCACAGCGGATAGTCAGATGGGCTTTGGCCTGAATAATTCGACGACCTTATTACTGGTTTTCTCAGGCTTTCTGACCGCTTTGCCCCTGGTGTTGTTTGCGATGGCCACCAGCCGCATCAATCTGTCGATTGTCGGTTTTATTATGTATATCAACCCGACCATCCAGTTTCTGATAGGCGTTTTTGTGCTCAACGAACATTTCCCGCCCGAGCGGATGCTGACCTTTATCCTGGTATGGGTAGCTCTGTTCTTGTTTGTGGCCGGACTCTGGCAGCAAATCAGACGCAGGCAGCCTCAAACCGCATCCTGAGTGTCTAGTTCACCGGCAACGCCGTAGAGTTTATCGGTGACTTCATGACGAATGAGGTATGCACGCCGCTGACGCCTTCAATCCGGGTCAGTTTATTAAGCAGAAACTGTTGATAGGCATCCATATCGTGAACAATCACTTTCAGCAGGTAATCGGCATCCTGACCGGTAATCAGGTGGCATTCCAGTACTTCCGGGTAGCCGGCCAGTGTCGATTCCAGTCTCTCGAAACGTTCGGGCGTGTGCCGGTCCATACTGATGCCGATAAAGGCCATCAGGCTGAGTCCCAGTTTTTTTGCATTAAGCAGGGCGACATAGCCGTCGATCAGTCCGTCTTCCTCCATCTGCCGGACACGGCGCAGACAGGGAGAAGGCGAGAGCTTGATGGCTTCCGCCAGTTCCTGGTTGGTAATGCGCCCGTTCTTTTGCAGAATATCGAGGATCATCTGATCATAACGATCCAGTTTTTCTGACATGTTATATCCTTATATTTTTATAGTTAAGCATATTATTTCAATTAAGCTTAATAATAAGCAATTATATGCTTAAAAAGTGCTTTTTAATGAAATATTGGCAATTTAATTCTACTGCAATCTCTCTATACTATTCTCCATAGCTGAAACCGGCAGCGAAGTGAGCCACAAGCTCTCGCTGGCACGAGTGCTCCCACATCATCACAAGTGATGGTCGACACTCGTCAGCTTCCAGTTAACCCGACTGGAAAGGGTCAGACAACCGCGAAGGTCTTTCAGCTAATCGAATTAAACTGTTTTCAGGAGTCAGAGATGATTACCCACCCCGCTCAGAAGTACCGCCGCTTTGAGCCTATCAAATTGACCGATCGCCAGTGGCCCAATGTGGTACTGGAAAAGCCACCTGTATGGATGAGCACCGATCTGCGTGATGGTAATCAGGCCCTGATTGACCCGATGTCGGTGGAAACCAAGCTACGCTATTTTGATGAGTTGGTCCGGATCGGTTTTAAGGAAATCGAGGTCGGTTTTCCCTCTGCTTCTGAAACGGACTTCAATGTCGTTCGCCGTCTGATTGAAGAAAACCGTATTCCTGACGATGTCACTATCGAAGTACTGACCCAGGCTCGGGAAGATTTGATTGCCCGCACTGTGGAGTCGCTGAAAGGGGCGAAGCGGGCCATTCTGCATATGTATAACCCGATTTCGCCAACTTTCCGTGAGGTCGTCTATCGTACTGACAAAGCCGGTGTTAAAGCTATTGCCGAGCAGGGCACCCGTTGGGTTAAGGAAATGACCGCCGCACAACCGGAAACCGAATGGGTCTACCAGTACTCGCCGGAAGTTTTTTCCAGCACCGAAATTGAATTCGCCAAAGAAGTCTGTGATGCGGTATCAAAGATCTGGCAGCCGACACCAGCACAGAAAATGATCCTGAATCTGCCCGCGACAGTAGAGATGTCGACCCCCAACACCTACGCCGATCAGATTGAGTGGATGCATCGTAATCTGAACATGCGAGACAGCATTATCTTAAGCGTGCATCCGCATAATGACCGCGGTACCGCGGTGGCCGCCGCTGAATTGGCGGTGATGGCCGGTGCCGATCGGGTGGAAGGTTGTCTGTTCGGTAATGGTGAGCGCACCGGTAATGTGGATCTGGTGACATTGGCACTGAATCTCTATTCACAGGGTGTTGATCCGGGACTCGATTTCACGCAAATCGATCAAATTCGTCAGATGTATGAAGAAACCACCCAGTTGCCGGTGCATCCGCGTCATCCCTATGCCGGTGAATTGGTGTTTACCGCGTTTTCCGGTTCGCATCAGGATGCGATCAAGAAAGGCTTCGCTGCTCAGACTGAGGACAGTCACTGGCAGGTCCCTTATTTGCCCATTGATCCTGCCGATCTTAACCGCAGCTACGATGCCGTGGTACGGGTAAACAGCCAGTCCGGTAAAGGCGGTGTCAGCTTCCTGTTGCAGCACGCCGCCGGCTTTGAATTACCTCGCCGCCTGCAGATTGAATTCAGTCGCATCGTGCAGAAAATCAGTGATGAAACCAGCAAGGAAGTGGATACCGCGAGTATTGTCAGTCTGTTTGAAACCTCCTATCTCCAGGTGGACTCACCTTATCGCTATATGAGCAGTCATGTTATTGATCAGGAGACCAGTGACGTGGTGACCAGAATTGTGATGGGTCATAAGGAAGAACGAATTGAGTTGGGTGGACATGGCAATGGTCCGCTCGATGCGGCAGCGAAAGCGATCAGTGCGCACCTGGGACAGACAGTGACGGTAGCGGATTATCATGAACATGGTATGAGCGCCGGTTCTGATGCGGCGGCAGTGAGTTATGTCGAAGTTAAAGTCGGTGACAGACCCACGATTTTTGGTGTCGGTCAGGACAAGAACATCACTACTGCGGCTATTAAGGCCCTGATCAATGGCGTTAATCGCGCGGTGGCTGATGAATATGAACATAATCAACAGCTTAAACAGGCGCTGAAGTAGGGCGAATCCGTTTTAAAGCCGCAAACAGGAAGCCACACCTGCTTTCAATAAGGATAATACCGAGAGCGACCTAAATTTAACTATAAGATGTTGATAAATATGATTTTATTTTGGAATTTTGCTGGTTTGACCTGCAACCACAGATTGGTTATGGTGTAAACACAGCTGGTTAAAAAGACTTTTAATTCAGCTTTTTACTCAATGTTTGAGTAATCAAACAAAGGAGGTAACTATGTTTAAGCAAGGTTTGCTTACAACACTCGTAACATTACTCTTCGCCATGTCACCAGCCATGGCCGATCATCATAAAGAAGACAATGATGGCCATAAAGGCGAAGAACATCCCGCCCACGAAATGGGTGAAGAAGTGACATCCAAAGACTATAAAAAAGAAAAAGATGTCAGCGAAGAATACAAGGAAAACGTAGAAGAAGCCAAGGATGCTAAGGGCACTAAACACCCTGCTCATGATATGGGCGAAGGTGAAGAAATGCTCGATAAGCGCGGTGTGGAATAAAGCCGCTTGCTGATTAGCTTTTAGGCTAACTCAGGCGCCGTACTCTCTGCTGAGGGTGCGGCGCTTTTTTATGTCTGCTGTTCAGATGGCATGAAAGCTTTAAATTAATCAAGGAATAAACAGTCTAAGCCGGTAAGATTTAGTTAAACTGAACTCAACAAAATGAGAGGGATGTTATGTCCAGATTGAATTTCGTACCAGTGATTTTTTTGCTCGGTTTACTGAGCGCTTGTGCCAGCTGGTTTCCCTCCTATGAAAAACCGCAGATCAATATCACTTCCTTTGCACTTGCACCTGAGTCTACAGGCGTGGCGCCGACCTTTCTTATTGGCCTGCAAGTGGTCAACCCCAACCGCAGTGCTTTGCCCTTGAAAGGGATGAGCTACTCGGTGGAAGTTGAAGACCAGCGGATTCTGACCGGTGCTGAACCAAATCTGCCTGAGGTCCCGGGCTACGGTACAGCTGAATTTACCATTAAAGCCTCGCCCGATTTAATCGGTAGTGCACGCTTGATCAATCAACTTCTGTCAGGCCAGCGGGAGAGTCTGGATTATCGTTTCCGAGCCCGGTTTGATGTCGGTAGATTGATACCTTTTATCACGCTTGAAGAAACCGGCAGCTTCAGCTTGAAAGGACAGTAATAATCTCAACACTGTGATGCAAGAAAAACGATTATTCAGCTCGCTCAAGCAGCAGCTACAGGAAGCTTACGATAACGACCACAATCGCGTCGAAATTGGGATACTTCATGATGCTGTGGAGTTATGGCGAGTGCTGTTTGAACAGTCTGCAGAGGGCATGGTCGTGCTGGATTTGTCGGGAAAAGTGGTTGAGGTCAATCAGTGTTATGCCGACATGCTGGGTTATTCAATCGATGAAATGCTGCAGTTGTATGTCTGGGATTGGGAAGCGAGATATAGTCGGGAGGAGGTGGCTGAAATGCTGGCTCAGGTCGACGATAAAGGGGCACGTTTTGAAACCTGCCAGAGGCGCAGGGACGGTACACTAATCGATGTCGACCTCAGTAATAACGGGGCAAACTATAAAGGTCAGAAGCTGATTTTCTGTGTCTGCAGAGATATCACCAAAAGAAAACGAGAGCAGGCCGAAATTGAGCGTCTGGCGACCATAGATAACCTGACAGGGCTTTATAACCGTTATGCCTTTTCAGACAAACTCAAATCCGAAATTAACAGCGCGAATCGTTATGGCAACTCAATCTCAATCCTGATGTATGATTTGGACCACTTCAAGTACATCAATGACAGGTACGGGCATGAAACAGGTGATAAGGTTCTGATCGAGGTCTCGGCGCTTGTATCTCAACATATTCGTGCTGCTGATATAGTGGGCCGCTGGGGTGGGGAAGAGTTCATGGTGCTGATGCCGGAAACGACAGTTGAGCAGGCAAAAATCGTCGCTGAAAAGCTAAGAGCCGTGATCGCTGATAATTCATTTGAAGTTGCAGGCACTGTCACAGTCAGTTTCGGATTGACTCAATTCCAGACCGGCGAAACCCCAGAAGCGCTATACAAGCGAGTGGATAAAGCGCTTTATCTGGCGAAAGAAAATGGACGCAACCGGGTAGAAACCATCACTTAGACTGTTGTTGTTTTGTCACCAGCAGATGTCTTTATGAGTCGAGCTTAATTCGTTTAAGCCGACGAGGCCCTTCACTGGGACCCTAATAGGCCGCATCGCCCAAAACCAGGCTCATGTGCTAGGCTGGAAACGACTTTCAGATATGTGAATTATGGATTCAATCAACAGTTTATTCCTCCTCAGCGGTTTACTGATTGCACTCAGTATCCTGGCAAGCCGTCTCTCTTCATTGTTTGGATTACCTTTACTGATTATCTTTCTGGCGCTGGGCATGCTGGCCGGCGAAGATGGTCTGCTGGGTATCCGTTTCGATGATTATTCCCAGGCATTTATAATCGGCCACCTGGCGCTGGCCATGATCCTGCTTGATGGCGGTTTGCGCACCCGCCTGAAAACCTTCAGGGTGGGATTCAAGCCGGCACTGACCATGGCAACACTGGGCGTGTTTGTCACCAGCGGTGTTGTCGGTTTGATTGCGGCCTGGGTGTTTGAGCTGTCGCTGCTGGAGGGTTTGCTGATTGGTGCCATCGTCGGTTCCACTGACGCGGCGGCCGTCTTCTCGATGCTGCGCGGCCAGGGCATCAATATCAACGAACGGGTTGCGGCGACACTGGAAATTGAATCCGGCACTAATGATCCGATGGCGATTTTCTTAACCCTGCTGCTGATTGAAATGCTGGTGGGTGATTTCCAAACGCCGCTTGATTCAGTGATTTTTTTCCTGCAACAGTTCGGACTGGGGATTGCCGTCGGGCTGGCCGGCGGCTGGCTGACCAGCCGGATGCTGAAACGGGTTGAACTGGCACCGGCTTTGTATTCCCTGCTTGCACTGGCGATGGGCTTTTCCACCTTCGGTCTTGCCAGTATTATCGGCGGCAGCGGCTTTTTGGCCATTTATCTTTGCGGTCTGTTGATTGGCAATCAGCCTGGTCGTCACTTGCAGCATATTCTGCCGGTCCATGATGGTCTCGCGTGGCTGAGTCAGATTGGCCTGTTCCTGGTCCTGGGCCTGCTGGTGACGCCCTCAGAGATGATTCAGTTTGCCTTGCCGTCACTGTTGATTGCTTTAGCACTCATATTTATCGCGAGACCGCTGGCGGTATTGCTGACTGTTATGCCGTTTTTTAAATTCCGCAAGCGTGAACTGGGCTTTATCTCCTGGGTGGGGCTCAGAGGTGCCGTGCCGATTGTATTGGCCATATTCCCCGTCATTGGCGGTGTCGATAATGCCGGCCTGTATTTCAATGTGGCCTTTGCGGTGGTGTTGCTGTCGCTGTTAATACAGGGGGGGACTTTATCGCCGATGGCGCGGTTGATGCAGATTCAGGTACCAAAAGGAATGGCCCCCAAACAACGCGGCGCGCTGGGTATTCTGCCTGAGCAGGATTATGAAATCTTTGTCTACACTGTAGAAAACCCCAACCTGGATGATCAGCCGATTCAACTGCTGCAATTTCCCTCCGGCGCTTTAATTTCCGGCCTGTTCCGCGGCAGGGTGATGCTGCATCCCAAAGGCAATACCCGACTGAAGATCGGCGATGTGCTCTGTGTGATCAGCCGTGAAGAAGACCTGGAGCAACTCAATCAAATTTTTAACGGCGAAACCAAGCTGGCAAGAGCACAGCAGGCGTTTTTCGGTGCCTTTGTGCTCAATGGTGATGCGCCATTAATTGAAGTGGCCAAGGCCTATGGCCTCACTGTGAGCGGTCGTCAGCAACATCTGACCCTGGGGGAATTTATTGCCCGTCGGGTTGGCGGCCATCCGGTGGTGGGCGATGATGTCGACTGGCACGGTATTCACTGGGTAGTGAAGGAAGTCGAGGGAGACGACATCAAAAAAGTCGGCATGCGACTTTATTAATCACGGGGACTTTCCCGGTCGTCATTTTTTACCGCTGGTTTCATGCTGATTGCTATCTAATAAAAATTGTGGCAGATTTGCGTTTGTCGCGAGTTTTGCGGCATCCACGCGGTTTATGCTCATAATCGGTCACGCCGATTTATTTCTCGCATCCACCTGTGGACAAGGGGTACAGCCAAACAGAAATTCAACTCAGTTTTTGGGGAAACTGGGTCAGATTTTATTTTGGCATCTGGTCTTCATCTTCCCGGTCATTATGGCCGCAATAGATGAATTAGATTTATCCCTTGGGAGAACAGGATGCACTTATCCATTCAACAACGTTTCAGTCTCTGGGCAGGTTTAAGTCTGCTCAGTGTCGTACTGGTCACCGCGCTTATCGGTGTTTGGCAATTCGGCAATATCAAGCAGTCTCTATCCAGCCACAGCTATGATTTGACACGCGATCAGGTAGAGGATTATCTGGCGGTCATTGCACACGATACGTCAGCACAATTATCGATTCCGCTTGAACGTGCTCTGCAGACGGCTCAAGCGACAGCCTCCGCGATGTCTGCCGTCATTCAGATGCCAAATGACTCGGATAAACGCAAGCTGGCGCTGAGTGTTCTCCAGCAAACCCTGACAGATAACCCCGATTTTCTGGGCACCTATGTCGCATTCGAACCGAATGCCTTCGATGGCAGTGATTATCTTGCCATGCAGTCAAGAGGCAGCGACGCCACAGGACGTTTTTTGCCCTACGTGGTAAGAACCGAGAGTGGCTTTGTTGTAGAGCCACTGGCGGGCCTCGAAGACAGTACGATGGATGAAAACGGCATTCGGGCAGGAGAGTATTATCTATGCTCCAAAGATACCCTGAAAAGTTGTGTCATTGATCCTTACCTGTATCCCATTGATGGCGAAGAGATCCTTCTCAGCAGTCTGGTGGCACCGGTAATCCGTCATGGTCAGTTAGCGGGTATCAGTGGTGTCGATATCACTGCCAGTTTTCTGCAATCAAAAATCAAAGCGGTGGCAGAGGGGTTATACAACGGACAGGGCAAAACTGTGTTGGCCAGTCCCAGAGGGGTCATTGCCGGACACAGCCATCAGCCTGATCTGATCGGGCAGAATCTGTCTGCATTGAATGCCGAACTGCAGGAAAATATTAAAAAGACATCCATCAGTGGTGAAAGCCGGATTATTTATGCTAACGGCCAGTTCATCGCCCTTGAACCTTTCCTTCTTCCCGGCAGCGAGCGCCATTGGGTCACTTATATCGAAGTTCCTGAACAGGTGGTGCTGGCCACCGTGGCTGAACAGGAGCAGTTTCTGAGTACGGCCCAGAAACACTTTATTACTACGACCACAGTACTGGGACTGCTGCTGGCGCTCATCGGTGTCGCCACGGTCTGGTTTGTTGCCAGAAACAGCACTCGCCCCTTGTCGGCGATGACAGAGCTGGTCGCTTCAATTGCAGAGGGTGAAGGCGATTTAACACGTCAACTCACGGTGTCGAGTCGTGACGAAACCGGCAAATTATCCGGTCTGCTCAACACCTTCATCGACAAACTACGCTCGCTGGTTCAACAGTTGCTTCCTGTCGGCAGTCATGTCAGCTCCCTGTCTGCAGAAGGACGAAGAATCAGTGAAGAGACCAGCGCCCAGATGCTGGAGCAGCAGCAACTGATTGAAGAAATGGTGTCCGCTGTCACTGAAATGGCGGCCTCTGCCCAGCAGATTGCCGGTAACGCCGAGAGAACGTCACAATTTGTTCAACAGGCGAATGACTCTGCCGATTCCGGTACCCACCTGGTTAAGCAGACTGCCATGTCAATTAATCATGTGAGCGATTCTGTCAGGCAATCCGAATCGGCCATGCTGGAACTGGAAAAAAACAGCGATGGCATTGCCGAAATATTGACTGTCATCCAGGGCATCGCTGAGCAGACCAATCTGCTTGCTCTGAATGCGGCGATCGAAGCCGCGCGGGCCGGAGACAAAGGCCGTGGCTTTGCGGTTGTCGCTGATGAAGTCAGGGCGCTGGCCAGTCGAACCCAGGATGCCACCATCGATATTCATGACAAGCTCAAAACCCTGCATCAGGGGAACCAAGAGGTTACAGAATCTATGCGAGCAAGCGGTCAACAGGTCGCTGAGACAGTGAAACTCGCCGAGGCCGCAGAAAAGGCATTGTTTGAAATCAGCCAGGCGATTGAAGAGGTCACCGAGATGTCCCTGCAGACGGCTTCAGCGACCGAGCAGCAAAGCGCTGTTTGTGAAGAAGTGAGTAATAACCTGTCACAGGTTTCGCACCTGGTGCAGAAAACCACGGAAGGTGCTCAGCAGTTGAGTCGTGTCGGCAATGATCTAGATGAAGCGGCTAACGGACTGCAAAACAGGCTATCGCTCTTCAAAGTCTGAGGCCTTGAAAAGAACAGGGTGCGTCACTAATGCACCCTGTTTGCTTCTATGTAAAAACCGCTTATTGAAGGCGGTAGATTCCGGTTTATCTGCTATAATTTAGCGTTTTTCCATAGTGTAACTGTCTGACAGGAAAACCGTTTTAAATGAGCGCTTACCACCAACTTCGCACCTTGCTTGATGAAAAAATCCTGATCCTGGATGGCGGGATGGGCACGCTGATTCAAAGCTACCAACTGGAGGAAAAGGATTTCCGTGGTGAGCGTTTCGAAAATCATCCCTGTGATGTCAAAGGCAATAACGACCTGTTATCGCTGACACAGCCGGGTATTATCCGTGATATCCATCGCGCCTATTTCGAAGCCGGTGCCGATATCGTTGAGACCAATACGTTCAATGGTACCTCGATCGCGATGGCTGATTACCAGATGGAAGATCTGGTGTATGAACTCAATAAGGTGTCGGCTGAGCTCGCCAGAGAAGTCGCTGATGAGTTCACGGCAGCGAATCCGGACAAACCGCGTTTTGTCACCGGGGTACTGGGCCCGACCAACCGGACCGCCAGTATTTCACCTGATGTGAACAATCCCGGTTACCGCAATGTGGATTTTGATGAACTGGTTGTGGCTTATACCGAGGCGATTCGTGGCCTGGTGGATGGCGGCGTCGACCTGCTGCTGGTGGAAACAGTATTCGATACCCTCAATGCCAAGGCGGCCTTGTTCGCCATTGATCAGTTCTGTGTCGATCACGATATCCATCTGCCCGTGATGATTTCCGGCACTATCACCGATGCCAGCGGACGCACGCTGTCCGGACAGACTGCGGAAGCGTTCTGGAACTCCCTGTCACACATCCAGCCTTTGAGTATCGGGCTTAACTGTGCTTTAGGTGCAGAGCAACTGCGACAGTATGTGGAAGAATTGTCCAATGTCGTCACCACCTATGTCAGTGCCCATCCCAATGCCGGACTGCCCAATGAGTTTGGTGAATACGATGAGTCACCCGAAACCATGGCTGCGCACATTAAAGAATGGGCCGAGTCCGGGTTTTTGAATATTGTCGGCGGCTGCTGCGGTACGGCACCGGCCCATATCAAGGCGATTGCCGAAGCGGTAGAAGGCATCAAGCCACGCAAGCCGAAAGATAATCTGCATCACTGCCGCCTGAGTGGTCTGGAACCCCTCAATATCACCGAAGACAGCCTGTTTGTGAATGTGGGTGAACGCACCAATGTCACCGGTTCTGCCCGTTTTGCCCGTCTGATCAAGGAAGGGGATTACGACACGGCGCTGGAAGTGGCCCGACAACAGGTGGAAAACGGTGCCCAGATCATTGATATCAACATGGATGAGGGCATGCTCGACTCGAAAGAGGCGATGGTGACTTTCCTCAACCTGGTGGCTTCCGAGCCGGATATCAGCCGTGTACCGGTGATGATTGATTCATCCAAGTGGGAAGTCATTGAAGCCGGCCTGAAATGCATTCAGGGCAAGGGTATCGTCAACTCGATCAGTCTCAAGGAAGGTGAAGACAAGTTTATCGAGCAGGCACGACTGGTGCGTCGTTATGGCGCCGCCGTTATCGTGATGGCGTTTGATGAGGACGGCCAGGCTGACACCCGTGAGCGCAAACGCGAGATCTGTACTCGCAGCTATGAAGTGCTGACGGAGAAAGTCCACTTCCCACCGGAAGATATTATTTTCGACCCCAATATTTTCGCAGTCGCGACCGGTATCGAAGAGCATAACAACTATGCGATGGACTTTATCGAGGCAACCCGCGATATCAAGCAGAGCCTGCCACATGCAATGATCAGCGGTGGTGTTTCCAATGTCTCATTCTCATTCCGTGGCAATAACCCGGTACGGGAAGCGATTCATGCAGCATTCCTTTATCACGCGATCAAGGCCGGCATGGATATGGGCATCGTTAATGCCGGTCAGCTGGCGATTTATGACGATTTGCCGGAAGAATTGCGTGAACACGTCGAGGATGTGATTCAGAATCGCCGTGATGATGCGACTGATCGACTGCTGGAGATCGCTGAAAAATACAAAGGCGACGGAAGCACGGCCGCCAAACAGGAAGACCTGAGCTGGCGTGAACTGCCCGTGGCCAGGCGGCTGGAGCATGCGCTGGTCAAAGGCATCGCTGATTATGTCGAGGAGGATACTGAAGAAGCACGCCAGGCCTTTGCCAAACCACTGGAAGTAATTGAAGGGCCGTTAATGGACGGCATGAATGTGGTTGGTGATCTGTTCGGTGAAGGCAAGATGTTTCTGCCGCAGGTGGTGAAGTCGGCCCGTGTGATGAAAAAAGCCGTGGCTTATCTGATGCCCTTCATCGAAGCTGCCAAGGAAGAGGGTGATACTAGCAAAAATAACGGCAAAATCCTGATGGCCACCGTCAAGGGCGATGTGCATGATATCGGTAAAAATATCGTCGGTGTGGTGCTGCAATGTAATAACTTTGAAGTCATTGACCTTGGGGTGATGGTGCCAGCCCAGACGATTCTGGATACCGCACGCAAGGAAAATGTCGACATCATTGGCCTGTCGGGTCTGATTACCCCGTCTTTGGATGAAATGGTCCATGTCGCCAAGGAAATGGAGCGGCTGGGCTTTGAGTTACCGCTGATGATTGGCGGTGCAACCACCTCCCTGATTCACACCGCGGTTAAAATCGAGCCTAACTATCACGGCTGCAGCATTTATGTGAAAGATGCGTCGCGCGCCGTGGGTGTGGCACAAAAACTGGTCAGTAAAGATGCCCGTGAGGGTTTTATTGCCGAACTGAAAAAAGACTACGAAGATAAACGAGCGCGTCATACCGGTCGCAAGAGCACGCGCCGTCAACTTCCGATTGCCGAGGCACGCGCCAATAAAACCAAAATTGACTGGCAGGCTTATCAACCTACCAAACCCGCCAAGCTGGGTCTGGAAGTGTTCTCTGATTATCCCTTGGATGAACTGGTCGAGCGTATCGACTGGACACCGTTTTTCCAGTCCTGGGAGCTGGCGGGTAAATACCCGCGTATTCTCAAGGATGAAGTCGTCGGTGAACATGCGACCCATCTGTTCAACGACGCCCAGAAAATGCTGAAACAGATCGTGGATGAAAAATGGCTGACCGCCAAGGCCGTGATCGGGCTGTTTCCGGCCAACAGCGTCAATGATGACGATATTGAAGTCTATACTGATGATGATCGTAGCGAGGTACTGATGACCCTCCACAGCCTGCGTCAGCAGACCGAGCGGCCGCCGGGCCGGCCCAATGCGGCGTTGGCCGATTTTGTTGCACCCAGGGACAGCGGGGTGAAGGATTATATCGGTGCTTTTGCTGTGACTGCCGGCATTGGCATTGACGAGCATGTCGAGCGTTTTGAAGCCGATCACGATGATTATCACAGCATCATGGTTAAAGCCCTGGCTGATCGCCTGGCAGAAGCCTTTGCCGAGCGTATGCATGAACGCGTGCGCAAGGAATTCTGGGGTTACGCCAAAGAGGAAACACTGGATAATGATGCGCTGATTGATGAAAAATACCAGGGTATCCGTCCGGCACCGGGCTATCCGGCCTGTCCTGATCACACTGAAAAAGGCTTGTTGTGGGAGCTGATTGATCCCGAAACGCATGCCGACATGACCATTACCGAGTCGTTTGCGATGTTGCCGACCGCCGCGGTCAGTGGCTTTTATTTTGCGCATCCTGATTCACGTTATTTCGGTCTCGGTAAAATCGACCAGGATCAGGTTGAAGACTATGCTGAACGCAAAGGCTGGGATATGGCGACGGCGGAGCGCTGGCTAGGCCCGGCCCTGTCCTATGACGGAGATATCTGATGAACGACGATATCGTGGATTTACAGACCCGGCAGGCCTTTCAGGATGGTCTGCTGGAACAACTGAACGAGGTGGTCACCAGCCAGCAGAAGCAGATTGACCGGCTGGAAACCGCGATTGCGGGGCTCAAGTCACAAATCGAGAGCATGCATCAAACCCAAATGGTGCAGCAGAATGACGACCCCCCACCGCCGCATTACTGATTAAAAGCATGGCACTGCCTCAACGCCATTGTCTTATCCTGCAGGGGGGCAGCGACTGGCTCGAACAGCAGGCAGAAGCCGTTTTTGCAAAAGCCCCGACGGATAAGCGCTGCTGGTTGTCTGATGATCCGCAGCGTCCCGTCAGCGCTATCAGCAGCAAGCAGGCGCTGCAGCAGCTGGGTCGCAGTAATCAGGTTATTATTTTTGATGCCCGCCATCAGTTCTCTGCCGATGCTTTCGGTGCGCTTATCGGCACGCTCAGTGCCGGGGGCTGGCTGCTGTTACTACTTCCTGATGAATTACCGGAATCGCTCTGGTTGCAGCGCTTTCTGGCGGTCAGTGAACACTATCGGGGCATAGAACGAATCCATCAGGGCGAGCCGCTACCGGACATTGATATCGCTGAACCGCGGCCTCCTGTTGCTATCACGCCAACGCCAGAGCAGGCAACGGCCATCGAAGCGGTGATGCATGTGGTCAGCGGCCATCGTCGACGGCCTCTGCTGATTGTTTCTGATCGTGGCCGCGGCAAAACCGCGTTACTGGGTATGGCGGCAGCGGAACTGATGAAGCAGGGTAAAAGCCGGATTCTGGTCACCGCACCGTCAGTGGCGAATATTGAGCCCCTGCTGGAACATACCTCTCAGATTTTTCCCAATGCCAGCCGCAGCCGGACCGGCCTGCAGTGCCAATATGGCGAGATTCAGTTTATCGCTCCGGATGCATTGATTGCGGATAAGCCCGCAGCAGATTTGCTGATAGTCGATGAAGCGGCTGCGATTCCGGTGGCGATGCTGGAAGTGATGCTTCAGCATTATTCCCGGCTGGTGTTTGCCACCACTGAACATGGCTATGAAGGCACTGGTCGTGGCTTTGCCGTGCGCTTCAAACAAACACTGGACCGGCTGACGCCGAACTGGCGCACACTGACTTTAAGCCAGCCGGTGCGCTGGGCGATGGATGATAAGCTGGAAGCCTTCAGTTTTGAGGCGCTGCTGCTGGATGCGGAACCGGTGGCTGAAGAAAAACTCGCACAGCTATCTTTGGATGAGACCGAGTTTGCCGTGCTTGATAAACGGCAACTCGCTGCAAACGAAGCCTTGTTACGCGAAGTTTATGGTCTGATGGTGCTGGCACACTACCGGACCCGACCCTCTGATCTGCAAATGCTGCTGGATCAGGAAGATATTTCGGTGCTGGTGCTGCAAGCCAGAGGACATATTATCGCCAGCGCGTGGCTGGTGACAGAAGCACCGCTGGATCAGGCATTGGCAGAGCAGGTGTTTGATGGTCAGCGCCGGCTTAAAGGCCAGTTACTCCCACAGACCTTACTGGCACACGGCGGGGTGATGGCCGCAGCGGGGTGTCATTATCAGCGAATAATACGCATTGCTGTGCATCCGGCTTTGCAGGGACGCGGACTGGGAAGCCGACTGCTGCAATATATTCAGACACAGTATGCCGGTCACTGTGACGTGCTGGGCACAAGTTTCGCACTAGCGCCAGAGTTACTCAATTTCTGGCTTCACAATGGCTATCAGCCGGTCAGACTCGGCCAGCAGGCGGATGAAGTCAGTGGTCAGCGGGCTGGCATTTTATTACAGTCTTTATCTGAAACCGGTGACACCGTTGTTTCACAAGCCCGGCTCAGTCTGCAGCGCTCATGGCCGTTTCAGCTGTTGCAGGCACAGCGTGAACTGGATACCAGCCTGGTATTGGCACTATCACAAAGTCTGCCTGCTGAAGTGACTCAGATTGATTCAGACCAGCAGCGTGCGCTCACCGGTTTTGCCTTCAGTCAGCGCCCCTACGAGTCCTGCGAACCCTTACTGTGGCAATGGCTTCATCATAAATTGACAAGCGGTGAACTGGCGACACTGCCAGCCGATGCTCAAGCTTTGTTAATTAAGAAGATCCTTCAGGGGCAGTCTTTCAGCGAAGTCGCCGGCGCATTGGCACTGCCGGGACGTAAAGCGATCATTGAGCAATGCCGGCAGGCGGTGGCGACGCTATTGAAGCAGACTGAGAATAAGCCCTCCCGTTAACCAGATAAGCGCCAGCACACAAAGACTGTTCATAATCGGCTGACCACCGCCATGGTGATGGTGGTGGCCATGATGCTGATGGTCCTGCTGCTGTCGTTTCCAGCCGACGACCATCCACAGCGAAGCCAGGCCGAACAATAGATTGAGCCAGAACTGGTAGTTAAGCTGGAAATGATCCCGCTCGGCAGGGGAGGTCCATTGACTGCGGTCCGGCAGCCAGTCAAACAGTTGCAGTCCATAATGCAGCAAGAGCGACGTTGCAATCAGGCAGGTAAATAGCAGCAACAGGATATACAGCGCCATTTTCCAGCCGTAGTACTGTGCATTGATCCGTAATACCGGTAACACCACAAGATCAGAGAAAATAAAGGCCATCACCCCGGCAAAGGCGACGCCTTCCCCAAACAAGACGGCAGCGAGGGGAATATTGCCCATTGAGCCAATAAAAGTAAAAAACGCGGCAATGGGCCCGACCAGTGTTTGCTGCAATAAAGCCCAGAATCCCGGATCGTTGTTGCCGGCGCCGATAAACATCCATTCAAAAAATGCCGTGGGTACAAAGGCGGAAATCACCCCGGCAATAGTGAAACCTATCAGTACATCCTTCCAGACCATCTGCCATTCCATCACATATTTCTGGCTGATCGCTGACCAGATCTCCTTGTCAAAAATACGTGACCAGGCATGGCCATCCTCATCATCGCTATCACCCTCATCCTGGTTGCGATCACGGGCCTTTTGAATCAGCTTTTTCGGGTTGCTTAACAGGATAAACAGCCAGGCAAACAAAATAAGAATAATGCCGCCGACATACTCACCCACCACAAACTGCCAGCCCAGAAACAGGGCGATCACAAAGCCCAGCTCGATAACGAGGTTGGTGGAAGAGAGCAGGAAGGCGATGGAGGGAGAAAAATTGGCCCCTTTCTGGAACAGGGCGCGAGTCGTTGCCAGCGCGGCAAAACTACAGGAGCTGGATATAAAGCCGAAGACAGTGCCCACGGTCATTGATTTAGGGCCGTCATCCCCCATTAATTTCCGCATTTCATGGCGGGATACCATGACCTGGATAATGCTGCTGATGAGATAACCCAGCACAAAGGCCCACAGGGCCATCCAGAAAAAGCCCAGACTGGTAATAGCGGCTTCTGACCATTTATCGAGCAAATCAGGCACAAAAAACTCCTTTTGCTGGATGAGGTATAAAGCCTATCAGCTGTTGGAAACGAGGTAAATTTCCTGCTGTTCGGTAATTTCCAGGTTAAGCGGTGTCAGACTCTCCCCGCGACAGGGGCCGGAAAAGCAGTAACCATCTTCCAACTGAAACAGGGCGCCATGGGTGCTGCATTGAATATGCGTGCCTTCCATTGACAGAAACTCATCCGGCTGCCAGTTAAGCGGAATGCCGAGATGCGGACAGAAATTCAGATAAGCGCGAACCTCACCATCCTGCTTCAGCAGGAAAAAGTCGAGCGAATCTTCGCCCAGTTCAATAGTGAAGCCGCGGGTCTGATATTCCTCGAGTTCATCACTCTGGCAAACAAAAATCTTTTTCATAACACCTTATCGAGATTGGCATAACCGGTCTGACCACATTTATGACCGGCGAGATGGCAGGCCTGTTCCAGTGCATCCTGAGCGGTCTGACCGTTGACCAGCGCTGAAATCAGGCCGGCATTAAAAGTATCGCCGGCACCCAAAGTATCGACTACCTGTGGCGGCGGGAACGCAGGGCTGTGGATGATAAGCCCGTCATGTTTCAGCCAGGCCCCCTCGCTACCCCAGCTGCAGGTCATCAGGGCCTTCTGGCTGAGGCTGTCAAGAAAAGCCTCCGCCCGCTGAAACCCGCGGCTTTCAGCATAGGGTCTGGAAAACATCAGTACATCCGCCAGATCAAACAAAGACTCAATGCCTTGTCGCGGTTTTTCCACTTCCAGCGAGCAGCGCAGGGTCGGATAGTTCAGCTTGGTCCACTGCAGCATCTGCGACAGCGCATCAATATTACGGCCTTCGAAATGCAGCCAGTCAAAACCGGACAGATCCAGCTGACTGAAATGAGCAAACGGCAGTTCCGGACAGTCCCGGTAATGCACAATACTGCGGCTGCCGGTGGCTTCGCTGAGGGTGATATAGGAAGTCGGCATTTTGCCCTGACTCAGACGCTGACAGTGTTGGTAGTCGATTTGATAACGCTGAAGATCCTGCTCGACAATCGCGGCATCGGCCTCATTTATCAGCACGCCACACCAATGGCAGTCATGTTTCAGCTGACTCAAGACCACCAGGGTGTTGGTGGCATTACCGCCCCGTACCTGCTGCTGGGACAGGGCACGCAGCTCATCATCTTCAGCCGGGTAGTGGCTGACATGATTAATGATATCGATAGTGGCAATGCCGATGCCGAGAATACGGGCCATAGGGAAAATAACCGGCTCGCAGGGGAGCCGGTTTTTAATGCTTTAGATTTCGTCGAATACGGCGCCGACTTTGTTAGTGATAGTGTCAATATCACCGGTGCCGGGAATCGTATGCAACTTGTTTTGTTGCTGGTAGTAACCGATCAGCGGTGCGGTCTGTTCTTCGTAAACTTTAAGACGGTTGGCAATGGTTTCTTCATTGTCGTCTTCACGTTGGAACAGTTCACCACCACAGCGATCACAATGACCTTCGGTTTTCGGTGGTGACAGGTGAATATTATAGATGGCACCACAGTCTTTACAGGTACGGCGACCGGTCAGACGTTGCATCAGTTCATCAAAAGGCACGTCCAGCAGCACGACACCTTGCAGGGGCTGGTCCAGTTGTTCCAGCATTTCATCCAATGCCTCTGCCTGGGCAATATTGCGGGGGAAACCGTCCAGAATATAACCATTTTGGGCATCCTTTTCAGACAGGCGCTCACGGATCAGGCCGATAACGATATCGTCGGAGACCAGGGCACCGGCGTCCATCGCGCTTTTGGCTTTTTTACCCAGTTCTGTGCCGGCCTTGACCGCTGCACGCAGCAAGTCACCGGTGGAGATTTGCGGGATATTAAACTTCTTGGAAAGGACGACACCTTGGGTGCCTTTACCGGAGCCGGGGGCGCCGAGAAGAACCGTTCTCATTGTTAGCCTCTTATTTTATTTCATTATTAACAGAATCAGGATTCGTCCTGTGTCAGCATCACAGAACTCAGGCGGTCGATTTGTTCGGCCACCTGTTGTAACAGCAGCGGCATCTGCAGTTCGTTGAGTGCCAGCAGCTCCCAGGCAGCCGGATCCAGCGGCGGGACGTGATTATCACCGCTGTGACCAAATGGCACCGCTGATACCAGGATATCGGCAACATGAACGATAGCCACGTCAATCGGAAAATCTTCGGCTTCCATCGGGCGGTGATGGTAGCGTGCCACTTCCTGCAGCGAATGCGGCAGATGCCATTGACGGGCCAGTGCATATCCGACTTCAGTATGATCAAAACCGATAATGCGCTGCTCGGCCAGGAATTGTACTTCATGGCCAAATTCGGCGCTGCGGATGGCTTCAGCGGCGAGTTCGGGCATCGACTGGTAAATCACCAGACTGCCGATATTATGCAACAGGCCGGCGATGAAAAAACGTTCCGTTGCCTTCTGGCCGCATTCTTCCGCCAGCAATCTGGCAGTGATGGCAGTGGCAAAACTGTGCCGCCAGAAATCATCCATATCGATTAAGGATGTGGGAATGCCGCGGAAGGCATTGATGACCGATGTGGCCAGAACCAGATGCATTAATTCACGGGTACCGACAATGGTAATGGCACGGGAAATCGTATTGATTTGCGACGGGAAGCCGTAAAACGGACTGTTGACGATCTTCAGCAAACGCGTCGCCAGTGCCGGGTCGGTGTTGATGACGGCACTGATATCATCAAGTGCGCTGTCCGGGTCCTGGATCAGTTTATTGAGCTGCAGATAAGTGCTGGGAGGCGAGACCAGCTCCAGCGATTTATTGACCAGTGCTTCGGGTGTCAGGCTCATCAATGCTGCTCCGGCTGTTTTTTGGCGGGCAATTGCATTTGGAACAACACCTGCATCAGTGGATGATTCAGATCCACATAGCGAAACCGTTCTTCGCGTTTTTTGAGTTCTTCTTCTGACAGTGGCGGCTGACTCATCGCAGACTCCAGTTGGCTTTTTCGGTCATCAGGTTAGCAATTGATGTGCCGAGTCTACCAGCGAACTGATCCAGATAGTTGGGGCGCGGCGTGTAATCAATCACTTCTTCAGCACCAACCAGGTCTCGGGCAACTTTACCGGTACCGGCAAAGCCATCAATCAGCCCCAGCTCTATCGCCTGCTCGCCGGACCAGAACAGGCCGGAGAACAAGTCATCAGTATTGGCGAGTTTGTCACCGCGACCTTGTTTGACGACATTAATGAACTGCTGATGGATGGTATCCAGCATTCGCTGCGCATGTTCGATATCTTCCTGTTGCATTGGCAGGAACGGATCAAGGAAAGCTTTATGCTCACCGGCGGTCAGCGAACGTCGTTCGACACCGATTTTATCGATAAGGCCAGTCAGGCCGAAACTGTCCATACGGACACCGATTGAACCCACGATACTCGCTTTATCGGCATAAATTTCATCGGCGGCCACGGCAATGTAGTAACCACCCGAGGCACAGACATCCTGCACCACGGCGTAGACCGGGAAGTCAGGTCGTGATGCCCGCAAGCGCTGAATTTCGTCATTGATAAGACCAGCCTGGACAGGACTGCCTCCGGGTGTGTTGAGTCGCAGAATTAAGCCTTTAGCGGTTTCACTTTCGAAGGCATCCCGGATACCGGTGATCATGGCGTCAGCATTGGCCTCAGCATCAGCAGCGATAATGCCCTGGATATCGACCATTGCCGTATGGGGTTCGGCGACGGTCGCCAGTTTGCCGGGTGAGTAGACCAGCACCATGAAGCCGACCAGATAGAGCAGAATCAGGCCTTTGAAAACATAGCCCCAGCGGCGTTTTGCACGCTGTTCCTTGATGGCGGCAAAAGCCAGATCCCTCAGAACATCGCGTTCCCATTGGCTGTCATCGGCTGTATTGCGGGGCTTGTTATCGCCATTGTCGGGCGGGAAGTCTCCAAATGTCGCCATCTTTTTCTGCCTTGAATCAAAATTGACATGATATCAGAACTATTTTGCAGTGCGACGCAACCATTGCTCGGCTTGATAGAGATCATGCACAATCGCCTGGGGAGCACAGGCAGACAATTTGGCTTCATCATGGGCACCGTGTGTAATACCAAGGCCATGAGCACCGGCATTACTGGCCATCATTAAATCGAATTCTGTATCTCCGATCATAATGGCCTGGTCCGCGGTGACGCCGGTGTAGTCCATTAATTCCATCAACATCTGCGGGTGCGGTTTAGAGTGGCATTCATCGGCACAACGGGTGGCAATGAAATGGTCAGCAAGACCGGTGGCCTTAAGCACTTTATCCAGCCCGCGGCGACCCTTGCCGGTTGCCACACCAAGTAAAATATCCTGTTCCGCCAGCACCGTCAGCAATTCGCGGGCATTGGCAAACAGCGGGGTTTCTTCCGGGCTGCTGAGCCAGGTCTGCCGGTAACAGTCAGCGAGACTGGTCCAAAGCACATCGTTTCCAGTGGGATACAGTGTCTGTACTGCTTCTTGCAGTCCCAGGCCGATGATATGACTGATTTCATGATCGGCCAGCGGCGCCAACTCCAGTTTGGTAATGGCCTGACGCATACAGTTGACGATATGACCGGTGGAATCCATCAGGGTCCCGTCCCAGTCGAAAATAATCAGTTGATATTGACTCATGTGGTTTGCAGATTGTCTATGACGGTTTTCAGGTTGTCTGGTAGCGGGGCTTCCAGCTGCAGGGGCTCACCGCTGAGCGGGTGTTTAATGCCCAGCTGCCAGGCATGCAGGAACAGACGCTTGAGACCGACGTTCTTCAGCGTTTTGTTGAATTCGCGATCGCCGTATTTGTCATCGCCGGCGACCGGGTGACCTAGCCAGGCAGCATGAACTCGAATCTGATGCGTTCGTCCAGTGAAGAGTTTGACTTCGGTCAGTTGCGCCTGAGGAAGTATCTGTCGTTGTAGAAAAAGGGTTTTGGCTTTTTTGCCAAGCGGATCGACAGCAACCATGCGCTCTCCCGATGACAGGGTATCTTTCTGCAAAGGCTGCTCGACCAGTTGTTCCTGGTTATTCAATCTGCCTTTGAGCAGGGTCAGGTAACGTTTGTCGATAGCATCAGACAGCATCTGTTGTTGCAGGTTCAGCAGACTTTCGCGGCTTTTGGCCAGCATCAGGCAGCCTGAGGTATCACGATCCAGCCGGTGCACCAATTCCAGAAAAGACTGCGCCGGTTTGATAACCCTGAGTGCCTCAATCACTCCCAGCTGAATCTGGCTGCCGGCATGCACCGCAAGCCCGGAGGGTTTGTTAATGACCAGCATGCTGTCATCTTCAAACAGAATACTTGCCAGCAGTGTTTCTCTCAGCGAGTCACTGATACTGTCCGGGGCTTTTTTCTCAGTGACCCGCAGCGGCGGTACCCGTACTACATCCCCGGATTGCAGTTTATAGGTTTGTTTGATTCGGCCTTTATTGACCCGCACTTCGCCCTTGCGCAGAGCGCGGTAGATACGGCTTTTGGGTACGCCTTTTTCGAGGCTGAGCAGGAAATTATCAATGCGCTGTCCAGCCTGGTTGGCATTGACTTCGATAAACTGAACTTTTTGCGACTGTGGTTTGTGAGCGGTCATGATGGAATTTCTGTCAGAGTTGTCGCTGTCCTCAGCCACGACTTTTTGCCAGCGACGAGGGGAAATTTTATGATAACTGTATTCTACAGAATGACAGTCAACAAAACCGGTCTAAAAACAGCCTTAAGCGCTTGCGGATGATGCCTGCATCTTCAGCCGGACGGTGTCTGTCAAATTAGCAGTTGCTGTGCGGACAAGAGGCTGCTATATTCGACCGTTGGTCCGTGTGTAAAATGAGCTCAGTATACTGACTTCGGCCACGAAGACCAATATTGCGTCGCTCCCTCCATATAAGGTTGATGCGGCGCCCGGAAAAGAAATATGAATCAGCTGAACAGGGGTTCAGCAGGTGGACTCATCGGAGTCCGTGAAGAACATCAGGTTCCCATGTCTTGATTGCCATCAGAAAGAAATAGAAAGGCGCAACAGACAAGACGACATAAGTAATTAATTTACGACTCGACGGTTTCAGATTTAACCGCGAACGACAGCGATATCGCAGAACCCTATTGCGATCGACAAACAATTGAATCGGAATATCATGGCCTGACGGAGGGCACATGAATGAAAAATAACACCAAAAATTAATTACTGACACAGACAAAGTCGCTCTGTCGGCCCAATTGGCCCAGCGTCCACATCAAGTGGTGTGCGGCAGGACATGCCGGAACCTCAAATTTGAGGTTAATGCATGAAACGAATTTTAATTAACGCAACCCATTCAGAAGAGTTGCGTGTGGCAATGGTCGATGGCCAGCGCCTGTTTGACTTGGATATCGATACCCCTTCAAGAGAACAGAAAAAAGGCAACATCTACAAAGGTAAAATTACCCGGGTAGAGCCCAGTCTCGAAGCCGTATTTGTTGATTACGGTTCAGAACGTCAGGGTTTTTTGCCGCTGAAGGAAATTTCTAAAACTTATTTCAAGAAGCGTGATGGCGGTGACGATAGTGGCCGCATCAATGTGCAGGATGTGCTTTCCGTCGGCCAGGAACTGGTCGTACAAATCGAGAAAGAAGAACGCGGTAACAAAGGCGCTGCACTGACTACCTTTATCAGTCTGGCGGGCCGTTATCTGGTCCTGATGCCAAACAGCCCGCGCGCGGGGGGGATTTCACGCCGTATCGAAGGCGATGATCGTGCCGAGTTGCAGGAGACCCTGCGCCATCTGGAAGTGCCCGATGATATGGGCATGATCGTGCGCACGGCTGGTGTCGGCAAACAACCGGAAGAACTGCAGTGGGATTTGGAATACCTGCTGCAATTGTGGACCGCGATTGATGTTGCCACCAAGGATCGCAGCGCGCCGTTTCTGGTCTATCAGGAAAGCAACATCATCATCCGTGCACTGCGTGACTATCTGCGTAAAGATATCGGCGAAATCCTGGTGGACTCACCAGAGGTTTACCAGACCGGTTACGACTTCATGCGCATGGTCATGCCGCATGAACTGAGCAAATTCAAGCTCTACCAGGACCGGGTGCCACTGTTTACCCGCTATCAGGTGGAAAGCCAGATTGAGAGTGCTTTCCGTCATGAAGTCAGACTGCCTTCCGGTGGCGCGCTCGTTATTGACCCGACTGAAGCCCTGATTTCTATTGACGTCAACTCGGCCCGCGCCAACAAAGGCGGTGATATCGAAGAGACCGCGCTGAACACCAACCTGGAAGCGGCCGAAGAAATCGCCCGTCAGCTGCGTTTACGTGATCTGGGCGGTCTGGTGGTTATCGACTTTATTGACATGGGCCCGAGTCGCAATCAGCGTGAAGTGGAAAACCGTCTGCGCGATCATCTAAAAGCTGATCGTGCCCGGGTGCAGGTAGGTCGTATTTCCCGTTTCGGTCTGTTGGAAATGTCCCGACAACGGTTGCGTCCTGCACTGGGAGAAGCGCATCAGGAGATTTGCCCGCGCTGTGCTGGTCTTGGCCATGTTCGTGGTGTTGAATCTCTTGGCCTTGCTGTGCTGCGCCTGGTTGAGGAAGAAGCCACTAAAGACAAAATTACCCAGCTGGTAGTACAACTGCCGGTACCGGTAGCGACTTTTATTCTCAATGACAAACGGATGCAGATCGAGGCGATCGAACAGCGTCACAACGTTAAGATTGTGCTGATTCCAAACCCGCATATGGAAACGCCGCACTATGATATTGAGCGTATCAAGGACGGCGATGTCCGTCAGCAGGTGAGTCATGAGATGATCACTGCACCGGAGCTGGAAACTCCCGTGGTGCTGCGAGACAAACCGACGATGGAACAACCGGCTGTTACCGGAATCTCACCGGCGGCCCCGGCGCCTGTGCTCACGCGTGAAAAGGAAGAGCAGCAGAAACCGAGCTTGCTCAAACGATTGCTGAACGTACTGACAGGTAAGCCTGAAGTGGAAGAAGACGACAAAACTAAAGACAAAAAGCCGGAACAGAAAAAAACCGGCCGTTCCCAGAACCGTAATGCGAACCGTGGCAGCCGAGGTGGCAGTGAGCGTCGCAAACCGCGTCGTCGTCCTGAAAATCAGGGAAGTGCTGACGACAGCAAGAAGTCTGAGGATAAGAAAACAGTCACTGAAAGCAACAAGCCGCAGGCTGAGGGTGATGATAATGGTAAGCCGCGTAACAATGGTCGCCGTTCTCGTCGTGGTGGCCGCCGCCGTCGGTCACGTCCTGAGACAGCTGATCAGGCGATCAGGCAGGAGCAGGAGAAAGGTAACGTTCCCCCTGAACCACAACCTGACATCAATGGCAATGCGATCCCTCAGGCTGAACCCGAAGTGAACGGTAACCAGATCAAGCAGGACAAGGAACCGGAAATTGATGGTAATAAAGTGCCTGCCAGCAAGCCCAAGCGCACGCGATCATCTTCGGGTGGCAGCACTAACCGTCGTCGCCGCACTGGTGAAAGCAAAGCCAGCAGTGCCGGCTCGGATGACAACAAGACTCAGTCAGCGTCAACGGATAGCAAGCCTGCAGCCGAGGGCAAGCAGGACAAACCAGCCACAGCAAAGCAGGACAATGCTTCGTCATCTGATGACAATAAGAAGACACCACCTGCAAAAGAGAAAGCTGAGCGCAAACCGCGTAGTACAGGTGTAGAAAAAAACACCGCATCGGATGATAATGGCAAGGAAGAGAAATCCAAGGCCAAACCCGAAGCGAGTGCAACTTCTCATGAACAGGAAAAGTGATATTCCCTGTGAAAATCTGCTGGCCTTAATCGGCCAGCAGGTCACTTATCATCAGCATCGCTGTGAAATAATCGAGTTGCTGGATGGTTGTCAGCTGGTGCTTCAGGTACTGGAGAATGACCATGATATTCAGGCCACCCAGTATGGTGAAGGGCACCGCACGGTACCCGTGACGTATACTTTGCCGGTATTTGATGGCGAGGGTAATCTGCATGCCGAGCTGGTAGCTGCCGGCCTGGATCAGTTACTCAGCCAGTATCTCTCTGACCGCGATTAAGTCGGCTTCGGTATCAACACCATGGCCGGCACTGATCAGCGCTTCGGTCATATGAATCTTCTTCCCATGGAATAAAGCGCGTAACTGTTCCAGGGATTCTTCGGTTTCCAGCAGACAGGGCGTCAGATCGGCATAATGCTTGAGAAACGAGGCACGGTAACCATACAGGCCGATATGCCGATAATGCGGCAGTTCCGGTGGTAGGGCCGATCCGGTATTGAAGTGATCGCGCATCCAGGGAATTGGCGCCCGGCTGAAATACAGGGCATAGCCGTTACCATCCATCACCACTTTGACTACATTCGGATCGAAAACCTGTTTTTCCTGTTTGATACGACTAAACAGCGAGGCCATATCGGCATCTCTATGCTGTGCCAGATCGGCGGCCACCTGGTTAATTAACAGTGCGGGCAGACAGGGTTCATCACCCTGTACGTTGATGACAATATCTTCATCGGCAAAGTCGCGGTTGTGGGCAACTTCAGCCAGACGGTCAGTGCCGGAGCGATGTTGATCCGAGGTCCAGCAGACATCGGCACCGAAACCAGCGGCAGCGTCAGCAATCCGCTGATCATCGGTCGCGATAATGACCGCTGCGGCGTCACTTTCACAGGCGCGGTCATAAACATGCTGAATCATCGGTTTGCCAGCGATATCCAGCAAAGGTTTACCTGGCAGGCGGCTCGACGCATAACGGGCCGGAATCACGATTTTAAAACTCATTCAGGCTTAAATCTCTTCGTCTGCGGCCAGTTCGCGGGCTTCTTCGGTCAGCATGACCGGAATATCATCGCGGATAGGATAAGCAAGCCGGCAGCCACGACAGACCAGTTCCTGACGGTCTTTGTTGTAATGCAGGCTACTTTTGCAGGCGGGACAGGCCAGAATTTCCAGTAAGGCATTATCCATCAGTGGGATCCTTTAGTTTGTTCACAATGGCTTGCGCCAGGCTGTCATCAATGCAGGCCGTCACCGGCAGATACCAGTGATGCGGCTGGGCGAATGCCTGACATTTTACCGCATCCTTCTCGGTCATCAGTACCGGCAATTCATCGTTAAATGACAAATCGGCTGCTTGGAAAGCATGGTGATCCTCGAAAGCATGCGGATGTACGATGAGGTGCTGCTGACACAATAAATCGAAAAAGCGTTGTGGATGACCGATACCCGCGACGGCATGCACTTCCTGCTTATGGAAAGCATTCAGCGGCAGTCGCTGCTCAGGGTCAGCAAGATTCAGCCAATGGCTGGCTTCCAGCTGCATCTGGTAGCGCTGGCTGGCAGCGTCACCGTTGTACACCACAAAGTCGACCGACTGCAGCCGTGATACCGGTTCCCTTAACGGGCCTGCCGGCAGGCAGAGTTTATTGCCGAAACGGCGCTGGCTATCGACCAGGCAGATTTCAATATCACGTTCCAGTGCGTAATGCTGCAGACCGTCATCTGAGATGATGACATCACAGGCCTGGCGGCTGAGCAGATGCACGGCAGCGCGGCTGCGATCCGGATCGACCACGACCGGGCAGCCACTGCGTCTGGCAATCAGTACCGGTTCATCACCGGCTTCGCTGGTTGTTGTCTGCCCGGTAACATCCAGTGGATAGTGCTTCGCCTTGCCACCGTAGCCGCGGCTGATGATACCGGGTTTGAAACCGGCTTGTTTGAGCTGATCACAGAGCCACAAAACAAAAGGCGTTTTACCGGTACCGCCGACACTGATATTGCCCACTACGATCACGGGCACCCGCATTTTGTGTCGGGTCAGCCAGTCACGCTGATAGGCTGTTCTGCGTGCTACGACAATCAGCCGGTAAAGCAGACTCAGTGGCAGTAGCAGCCAGCGCACCGGATGCAATCGGTACCAGCTGTCACTCAGCCATTTCATCGTGCTTACGCCTGCTCCTGAAATTGCAGATGGTGCAGTTCAGCATAATGACTGCCTTTAGCCAGCAACTCGCTATGGGTACCGGTTTCCAGAATTTCACCGTTATGCATGACGACAATCAGATCCGCTTTCTCAATCGTCGATAGACGGTGCGCAATCACCAGTGTGGTGCGTTGCTGCATCAAGTGTTCCAGCGCCGCCTGTATATGTCTTTCTGCCTCGGTGTCCAGCGCGGAGGTGGCTTCGTCCAGAATCAGAATCGGTGAGTCGCGCAGCAGGGCACGGGCAATCGCCAGCCGCTGACGCTGGCCACCGGAGAGTAAGACGCCATTTTCCCCGACCTGGGTCTGCAGCCCTTCCGGAAGACGCTGAATAAAGTCCCAGGCATGGGCGGATTTGGCGGCATCGATAATTGCCTGCTCACTGATTTCGCCCGGCAAACCATAGCGGATATTGTTGGCAATACTGTCGTTGAACAGGACGACCTGCTGGTTGACCAGTGAAATCTGACGTCGTAAATCGTCCAGTTTGAGTTCATTGATGTCGATATCATCAATCAGAATCAGGCCGTCACGGACATTGTAAAAACGCGCCAGCAGGCTTACCAGCGTCGTTTTACCGCTACCGGAATGACCGACAAAGGCAATCGTCTGGCCCGGTTTGGCACTGAAATTAATGTGGCTGAGCACGCGGCCTTTGTCTTCGTTGTAGCTGAAGCTGACATCGCGGTATTCAATATGACCCTCGGCGCGTTCCAGCCGACGCTGGCCGTCATCCACTTCCGGCCGTTCATCTAGCAATTTGAAAATACTTTCGGCGGCGGCGATACCGGCCTGTAACTTGGCGTTGACCTTGGTCAGCCGTTTCATCGGCGTCAGCAGCATCATCATCGCAGTGATGAAGGAAATAAAGTCCCCAACCGTGATTTTGTCCAGCATCTGCGGCAGGGTCGCGATATAGATCACCAGTGCCATACCCACGGCCGCTATCAATGCGGTCAGCGGCTGGCTGACGGCATCGGTGGCGATTTTCTTCATCTGCTGGCGGCGGTTGCCCTGATTTACCCTGTCAAAGCGTTTTGATTCATAGGCCTGGCCACCGAAGGTTTTGACTTCACGGTGGCCTTCGATGATTTCTCCGGACACATGGCTGACATCACCCATCGAATTCTGAATGTGCTTACTGATGCGGCGAAAACGTATGCTGACGTAATAAACCAGCAGCGCGATAAACGGGACGGTGAAAAAAATCAGTAGTGATAAAAAGCCGCTGAGATAGAACATCCAGATCAACAGACCGGTAATTGTCAGGCTGTCACGGATAATGGTCAGCACGGCATCAGTGGCGGCCGAGGCCACCTGTTCAACATCATAGACCAGCTTCGACATCAGCTGCCCCGAGGTGCTGTGGTCATAAAATGGCGCCGGCAAGACCAGCAGCTTGTCGAACATCTGCTCGCGCAGCGTCTTGATCACATTGCGGGCTATCCAGCCCAGACCATAAGTGGTGAAGAAGTCCGCCAGACCACGCACCAGAAACAAGCCAATAATGGCCAGCGGAATTAACTGGATGATGTTCGGGTCGCGTTCAACAAAACCCTGGTCCATCAAGGGCTTCATGACCATAGCGACACCGGTTTCGGTGGCGGCGTAAACGAGCATTGCCAGCACCACCGCGACAAAGGCGCGCCAGTAGGGCTTGGCATAGCTCAGAAGGCGCTTGTACAACTGTACAGCGCTGATTTCGACGTCGTTATCTGTCATTCGTTTTCAGTTCGGGTTTGTCGGGTCGCCAGGGTCAGTTTACTGAAGCCCATCTGCTGGGCGGTATCCATGGCGGTTACAATATGCTGGTACTGGGCATCGGCGTCGGCGCTGATAATGATATGCGGGTCCTGATTATCTCCGGCAGCGCTGCGTAACACCGTTCGCAGGCTATCACGGCTGACCACAGTGAGCGTTTCACCATTAACCAGAAACTGGCCATCAGCCTGGATGACGATATCTATCGGCTGATCTTGCTCTACCATGGCTTCGCCGGTCGCTTCCGGCAGGTCGACCTTAAGCGAGCTCTCGCGGATAAAGCTGGTGGAGACCATAAAAAACAGCAACAGCAGAAAAACGACATCAATCATCGGTGTCAGGTTGACATCGGGGTCTTCAGATCGTTGTGGTGACAGATTCACGTCGGGTTTCCTCATCCACATCAAATTGACGTTCGCCATGCAGGATTTCAATCAGCTTCATCGCCTGTTCTTCCATACCGACAACCAGCTTGTTAATTTTACCGCGGTAGTATCGGTAAAAAATCAGGCTGGGAATGGCAACAACCAGGCCCGCGGCAGTTGTGATAAGTGCTTCAGAAATCCCGCCGGCCAGCGTTTCCGGGTTGCCGACACCTTCAGCAGTAATTACTGCAAAGACTTTGATCATACCGACCACGGTGCCAAGCAGACCGATTAGCGGTGAGATAGCGGCGATGGTGCCCAACGTGTTGAGATTGCGTTCCATGGCGACGGTGACATGCCGGCCGACGTCCTGAATGCTTTCCTTGGTGATTTCGCGCGAGCTGTAGCGATTCGTCAGACCTGCTGCCAGAATTTGTCCCAGCGGCGAGTTGTTCTGCAAGGTTTTGATACGCTGCTCGTCGACCTGATTATATTGCAGCCACTGCCAGATTTGCGTGACCAGTTCTGCAGGCGCAATCCGCTTTGTCTGCAGGCTCCAGAAGCGTTCGGCGATGATGGCAATCGAGATAACCGAACAGATAAACAGCGGTATCATCAACCAACCGCCTGCTTTGAACAGTTCCAGCATGATATTTCGTCTCTGTTGATCCAATGATGACAGCGCTCATCATACGTGAAAATGCCAAAACTCAGTAGTTTGCTGTCCAGAGGCCAGCCGCATTTTGTCGCCAGGTCGAGACACCTTGCTCTCCGCGAAACAATATGGCACCGTGCTGATCGCTGCGTAGAGGTATGCTCCCTTGCTGTTGATAGCGATCAAGCACTTCCTGTTTGGGAAAGCCATAGCGATTGCGAAAGCCGACCGGAAATAAGGCATAGCTCGGGTCAACCGCTTTCACAAAGCGACTGGTGGAAGAGCTGCGACTGCCGTGATGCGGTACCACCAGTACATCAGCCTGAATTTGCCCGCCGTAGTGCGCCAGCAGTTGCCGTTCACTGTCGCGCTCGATATCACCGGGTAACAGCAAGGTCATATTGTCCGCCGTCACTTTAAGCACACAGGAACGGTTATTATCACTACCCAGCTGATCCGCCTGTGGCAGCAATATCTCAAATAGCACACCATCCCAATGCCATTGCTGGCCGGCTTCACAGGGACGGGCGCCGGGCAGCGCTGCTACATCGCTGCTGATTAAGGTTGTTACCGGCAGATGCTGCTTAAGTCCGTTCACCCCGCCGATATGATCATTATCGCCGTGACTGATCAAAAGTTTGTCGATCTTCTTAATACCGCGACTCTGAAGATAAGGGGCAACAACGGCACTACCTGTGTCAAATCGTTTGCTGTAGCGCGGCCCGGTATCAAATACCAAAGTGTGTCCATGCGTTTCGACTACGGCTGCAAGGCCCTGTCCCACATCCAGCAGCGTGAAATAAATCTGACCTGCTGGCGGCCGGGCAGGAGAAAAGCTTATCAGTGCCAGGATGGTCAGCAAGCCCAGCCATCTGGCCGGCATGGCTCGCGGCAACAAAAGGGTCAGTGTCAATAATCCGATAAGTCCGGTCAGCAGCCAGGGCAGTGCCGGCAACTGCCAGTCGGATAACGGCAGCGAGGCCAGCCAGTTCAGCATTTGCCACAGCCAGCCCAGCAAATAATCTGCCGCAGACAAGGCCAGCATGCTGATGGGCTCGCTGATCATTAACAACAGCATGCCGACAAGCACCAGCGGTACGACCAGCAGGCTCACCAGAGGCACGGCGATAAGGTTGGCCAGAGGTGAAATTAACGATACCTGACCGAAAAAAATAATCAGCAGTGGCATCAGTCCCAGTGCCAGCCAGAGATGAATCCAGAGCCAGTTGCCATGGGGCGCAGGAAAACGAGAACTACAGGTCAGCAGAATCAGGGTTACTGCCGAGAACGACAGCCAGAAGCCGGCACTGAGTACTGAGAAAGGATCAAACAGCAGCACCAGGAGCAGGCTGAGTGCGAGGATGTGGCCTGGATAGAGTGGCCTTTTCAGCAGCAGCGCCAGCATCACGGTACTCACCATAATCAGCGCACGTTGAGTCGGGATCGCCATACCGGCCAGCAGCGCATAAAACAGGGCAAAACTGAACCCGCCCAATGCACCGGCCTGGCGAGCTGGCAACACGCGGAGGGCAGTTAATGACAGACTCCAGCCCCAGCGGAACAGAAAAAAGCCCAGCGTCGCGGCAAGACCGATATGCAGCCCGGAAATAGCCAGTAAATGACTGGTACCGGTTTGGCGCAAGACCTGCCAGTGTTCGGGGGTAAGCAGGTCACGTTGACCGACGGAAAGACCGAGGATAAAAGGCAGCTGCTGGCTGTCACTCAGCAGCGCAGAGAGTTTATGCTGGATTCGCAGCCGCAGATTATCCAGCTGCCAGTTTAAGGCTGCCGCCAGTCGGCGGTTATCCGGATTTTCACGGATATAGCCGGTGGCACCGATGCCTTCCATGAATAACCATTTTTCATAATCAAAGCCACCCGGATTTTTCATGCCTGCCGGTGGTTTGAGCCGGACCAGCAATTGCCAGCGTTCGCCCGGTGCCGGTAGCTTTGAGCCAGGGTAATACCAACTCAGGCGCAATAAGGGCGGGAAAGCCGCATTTTCCGGCCGGAAGTTGAAGCGTAGAACCTGGTCATGCTGTTCGGGAATAGAAGCAATAACACCAGTCAGCAGGCTATCCTGACCGGTCTGATGTTCCGGCAGTCGTTGCTCAATTCTGAGCTGCGCTTGAAATCCGGCCCATAACAAGCCGACAATGAAAGCACTGAGCACGGTTTGTCTGAACCGGAAGGTGAAGGGCAAAGCCACTGCCAGCAGCCATCCATAGCGGGGCAGTTCACTGATGTTCAGACACAACGTGCAGCCCAGCAAAAACGCGATGGCGGTTTTAACCATATATCCCTATAATGACGCCGACTTTGCACGACTGAGACACGATGCCTCGTAAATTCCTAAAACGCATCATGCCAGATCACGAAACGATGCGCGAACATCCCCACCTGCGCAAGTTTGGTCAACGGCTGACTGAGCCCAGGCTCTGGCACCTGAACCGACGTTCGGTGGCGGGGGGCATGGCGCTGGGACTTTTTGTCGGCTTCATGCCGGTGCTGGGGCAGATGTTTATTGCCGCTGCGCTGGCTATCTGGCTGCGGGTCAATCTCCCTGTTGCTTCAATGGCGGTCTGGGTGACCAATCCCTTTACCTTCGCGCCGATCTTTTTCTATGCCTACAAACTGGGGGCGTGGATTCTGGAGGTGCCGATGGGGCAGTATGCTTTCACCCCCAGTTGGGAGTGGTTCAGTTACGAATTTCTGAAGATTTGGCAGCCCTTGCTGCTGGGCTGCACGATCCTGGGACTGCTGGCAGCCCTTACCGGTGTCTTATTTGTCCGCATTGGCTGGCGGCTGGTGGTCATTCGCAGCTGGAGCAAACGCCCCCATAAACACAATTCCCGCTCAGGCGTCTGATTGCAGCACGCCGTCCATTAATGTCATGGTGCGGTCCATCTTGCCGGCCAGTTCGGTATCATGCGTCACAATCACCAGCGCGGTGCCCAGATCGGCATTCAGTTCGAGTATCAAGTCAAAGATCGACTGCGCAGTACGGTGATCCAGATTGCCGGTGGGTTCGTCGGCCAGCAGGCAGGCGGGTTCGGTAATCAAAGCCCGTGCCAGTGCTGCACGTTGTCTTTCGCCGCCGGAGAGTTCGCCCGGCTTGTGTTCCAGCCGGTGTCCCAGTCCCACTTTTTCAAGCAGTTCCTGTGCTTTTTGCTGCGCGGGTCGCGGTGCCATGCCGCCGATCACCAGTGGCATGGCAACATTTTCCACTGCGCTGAATTCAGGCAGCAGATGATGAAACTGGTAGACAAAGCCCAGTTGCTGGTTACGCAGCCGACAGGCCGCCTTGTTACTCAGTGCGTGAATATCCTGACCTCTGACCCGTACCTGTCCCTGGGTCGGACTATCGAGTCCGCCCAGCAGATGCAGCAGTGTACTTTTGCCCGAGCCGGAACTGCCGACAATGGCCAGCCGGTCACCTTTGTTAACTTCAATGTTAATGTTTTCCAGCACATGTGTATCCAGGCCGCCATCGGTAAAGGATTTAGACAGGTTGCTGGCCGATAATACAGAATCAGTCATAACGAAGTGCCTCGGCCGGTTTCACCTGGGCAGCGCGCCAGGAAGGGTAAAGCGTGGAGAGAATCGACAATACAAACGCGGTGATCGCGATCACGCTGACGTCATGGTATTGCAGGTCAGATGGCAGACTGCTGATGTAGTAAACATCGGCGGGCAGGAACTGGTAACCGATCAGGTTTTCCAGTTTGGCAATCAGCGTTTCGATATTCAGTGCCAGCAATATCCCGCCCAGAACACCCAGGCCGGTGCCGATGAGACCGATTAAGGTGCCCTGTACCATGAAGATGCCCATGATCTTGCCGGGTGTCATGCCCAGCGTTCTTAAGATGGCAATATCAGCGCGTTTATCGGTCACCATCATCACCAGGGTGGAGACGATATTAAAGGCCGCCACCGCGACAATCAGCATCAGAATGACAAACATCACCGTTTTTTCCGTCTTTAAAGCGCGGAAAAAGTTGGCGTGCTGGTAGGTCCAGTCAGCACCACGATAATGAGTGGGCACATCCTGCATGACTTCACGCAGCAGCTGCGGCGCCCGGAAGACATCGTCAAATTCGAGACGCAGACCGGTCACGCCCTGATTGGGTATCTTGAACAGCTTGGCGGCATCGCGGATATTCATGACAGCCAGTGAGCTGTCGTATTCATACATGCCGATTTCAAAAATACCGACGACGGTCAGCCGTTTAAGACGGGGAATCACACCAGCCGGGGTCGGACTGACATGCGGCGTAATCAGGGTGATCTTATCGCCGGTCACGACGCCCATTGCCATCGCCAGATCTTTACCCAGCACAATGCCGAAACTGCCTTCTTCCAGTGCTTCCAGCTTGCCCTGAACGACCTTTTCGCCGATGCTGGAGACGGTTTGTTCCAGCTCGACATCAATGCCGCGCACCAGTGTGCCGCGCACCCGGTTGCCCTGACTGAGCATGGCCTGCCCTTCGACAAACGGCGCTGAATCGACCAGTTCCGGATGGTCTTTAATGCGGTCCTGAAGACCCTGCCAGTCATCGAGGGTGCCATCAGCACCGGTAATGAAGGCATGCGAGGTCATCCCCAGAATGCGTTCCTTGAGCTCTTTTTCGAAACCGTTCATCACTGACAATACGGTGATCAATGCCGCGACGCCGAGTGCCACACCGAGCATCGAGGTCAAAGAGATAAAGGAAATAAAATGATTGCGACGTTTTGCACGGGTGTAGCGCATGCCGATATAGAGGCTGAGCGGTCTGAACATAGAGGCGCCAACTTTTAGAGAGAACGGGCCGGCCGCAGCTAAGCAGGCCGGCCTCAGGTTATCAGGATTTTGCGTGAACGGTTTTGGTGCCGTCTTCGCTGCCGACCAGCAATACATCTGCCGAGCGCATCGCAAACAGACCGTTAGTCACCACGCCCACGATATCGTTCAAGGTTTTTTCCAGTTTAATCGGCTCCATGATATCGAGACCGTGAACATCGAGAATGACATTGCCGTTATCGGTGATAAAGCCTTCACGGTAGACCGGCTGGCCGCCCAGTTTCACGATTTCGCGGGCGACGTAGCTGCGTGCCATTGGAATTACTTCTACCGGCAGCGGAAATTCACCCAGTACGTCGACCTGTTTGCTGGCATCAACAATACAAACAAATTGCTGGCTTGCCGCGGCAATGATTTTTTCACGGGTCAGGGCACCGCCGCCGCCTTTAACCAGTTCCAGATAGGCATTGGCTTCATCGGCACCATCGACATAGACTTCAACGTCATTGCACTCATTCAGATCATAGACCTTGATGCCATTGGCTTTGAGTTTCTCAGTGGAAGCTTCTGAGCTGGACACCGCGCCTTCGATACGGCCTTTGATCGTGGCGAGGGCATCGATAAAATGGTTGACAGTTGAGCCGGTACCGACACCGACAATACCGTCGCCCTTGATGTATTCCAGTGCTGCCCAGGCAGCCTGCTTTTTCATTTCATCAGCATTCATATGTGCTTCCTCTTGAATTCAGATTGCTTAAAAAATTATCCCGGCAATTATAGAGATAAATCAGTGTCAATGGTAACGTAAGCGGTCACGAGTCGTCTTTGTCGGCTTCACGTATTTTCTTAACTGACTGAATTTGGATGGCAATGCTCACTGCATATGTAGAAAAGATCCTCAAAGCCCGGGTTTACGATGTGGCCCAGGAGACGCCGCTGGATATCATGCCCCGGCTGTCACAACGCCTGCAGAACACGATTCTGCTCAAGCGCGAGGATTTGCAGCCTGTTTTTTCATTCAAACTGCGCGGTGCCTATAACCGTATGAGTCAGTTGAGCGATGAGGAAAAAGCCCGCGGTGTGGTGTGTGCTTCTGCTGGTAATCATGCCCAGGGCGTTGCGCTGGCGGCACAGAAAATGGGTATTTCAGCCGTGATCGTTATGCCCAAAACCACGCCGCCGATCAAGGTCGAGGCGGTGCGCACGCTGGGGGCGGAGATTACGCTGCATGGTAACAGCTACGATGATGCCGGCGCCTATGCGCATGATGTCGCTGATAAGCAGGGCCGTACTTATATTCATCCTTATGACGATCCGGAAGTCATTGCCGGTCAGGGCACTATCGCGATGGAAATCATTCGTCAGCATCCCGATCCGCTGCATGCGATTTTTGTTCCGGTCGGTGGCGGTGGTTTGATTTCAGGTATTGCGGCCTATATCAAAGCCTTCTGGCCGGAAATCAAAATCATTGCGGTGGAACCGGCAGACGCTGCCAGTCTGAAAGCCGCACTGGAAGCGGATGAGAGGGTCAAGCTGGATCAGGTCGGCTTATTTGCTGACGGCACCGCGGTCCGGCAAATCGGTGTGGAACCTTTCCGTATCTGCCGTGAGACGGTCGATGAAGTGATTACAGTCGATAGCGATGAACTGTGCGCGGCGATTATGGATATCTTTGAAGATACCCGCTCGATCGCCGAGCCTTCCGGCGCTTTGGCCGTGGCCGGGGTGAAAAAATACCTGGCGCAGAATCCGATGCAGGATCAGCATATGGTCGTGATCGACAGCGGTGCCAATATCAACTTTGACCGTTTGCGCCATGTTGCTGAACGGGCCGAGATTGGTGAACGCCGTGAAGTGCTGTTCGCGACCAAGATTGATGAACAGCCGGGCAGCTTCCAGAAATTCTGTAAAACACTGGGGGATCGCGGTATTACCGAGTTCAATTACCGCTATGCTGACGATCGTCAGGCGCAGGTGTTTGTCGGTGTGCGGATCAACGGCAAGGATGAAGAGCGACAGCAATTGTTCGATCTGCTGGATAAGGGCGGCTATGAATGGGTCGATTTCACCGATAATGAAATGGCCAAGCTGCACATTCGTTATATGGTTGGCGGCCACGCGCCGCAGGTGACCGATGAGCGCCTGATCCGCTTTGAGTTTCCGGAGCGCCCGGGGGCCCTGCTACGTTTTCTGACCCGTATCGGGCAGCGCTGGAATATCAGTTTGTTTCATTACCGCAATCATGGCGCGGCTTATGGCCGTGTGCTGGCCGGGATTCAGGTGCCGGCCGATTATCAGCAAGACTTTCAGACTTTCCTGGATACGCTTGGCTACAGCTACTGGGAAGAAACCGATAATCCTGCCTACCCGCTGTTTCTTAAATAATAAAGAAGGCCTGCTCAAGCAAGCCTTCTTTTGTTGATTGCAAATTATTTTATTGCAGATTGAGCTGCACGCTGCCTCGGACAGTCAGGGTCACGTCGTTCTTGCCGCCGGCTAATGCCGCCGGGGCGCTTTTGCTCATACTGTCTGAGGCCATCATGGTGGCCCGTTCCATCATCGGCCGCGGCGTAAAGTCATTGCCATCAATCGACAGGTTGACCAGTTCATAACCGGAGCGATCAAATTCGCCGGCAACCAGTTTGGCCTTGGTTCTGAACTTGCCGATGGCTTCTTTCAGTAATTCCTGCTTGATGCTCTCAGCTTTGCTGTCGGAGACCTGGAAATGCATTGACTGAATATTCGCCATGGAGCTGATATCGGCAATCAATTGACTCATCTGGTCAAAATCCCCGGTTTCCAGCGTCAACTGCTGAGACACCTGCCAGGAAGTAATTTTACCGTCGTCATAAACCGGCCGTGTGTTGTAGCTTGATGTCTCAGCCTCTATCGCTTTGAAATTTTTCACCGCATCCAGCACCAGCGCAGTTTTTTTATTAACCAGATCAGTCAGCTTGGCTGGATCCCGGCCGCTTTCTATCACTTCGAGCCGCGTCACCAGTTCGTCGTTCTCTACTTCGCGGGTGGCGCTGGCATCCAGATTAATAATACCCAGTTGCATGGCCTCATCGGCCTGGGCGAGCGGAGACAGCAGCAATAGTGGAATCAGGGCAAAAAAAGCTCTCATAGTCAGTCCTTGTGAATTGGCTTTAGGTTCTCAAGAGTATCTAACTCTGTGGTGTTTTCATATATCATGCTAGCCATTAGGCTGTTTCAGGACTGTGACTCTAATGAACGGGATGCAGTTCGTCAGCCACCCCCGTTTCGTTTTTAAAATAAGCAGTAACAGAGGAAATTCATGAAAGCAGAACAAAAGATACTGCCGGATTCAGCCAGTCTCATTAATGCCGCTGCAGAGCATTTTGTCGCCACCGCACGCGCAGCTATCGCCAAGCGCGGTGTTTTCTATGTCGCTTTGGCCGGCGGTTCAACCCCCAAAGGTCTGTATCAGAAACTGGCCACATCACCCTATGTCGAGCAGATTGACTGGGCACGGGTACATCTGTTTTTTGGTGATGAACGCTGCGTGCCACCGACTCACGATGACAGCAATTTCAAAATGGCCCGTCAGGCGATGATCGATCTGGTACCGATTCCGGCTGAGAATGTGCACCGGATGCCGACTGAGAGTAATGAACCCGCCGATGTCGCCAAACGCTATGCCGAGACCATGCAGGAAGTCATGAATGGCGCGCCCTTTGATCTGCTGTTACTGGGGCTGGGACCGGATGGTCATATCGCCTCACTGTTCCCGGAAACGCCGGCTTTGGATGTCACTGATACCCTGACGACCAGCCTGTATGTCGAAAAATTTGATTCCTGGCGGGTCACCATGACTTACCCGGTCATTAATGCAGCCCGGCAGGTCATCGTGTTTATCGCCGGCGAAGCCAAAGCCGAGATTGTCAGAGACATCACCAGCGATGCGGTCAAAGGTTTGCCGGTACAGCGTCTCGCTCCGCAAAATGACTATTACTGGTTTATGGATAAAGCCGCCGCCGGGCAGTAATCATGGCCTACCTGCTCGCAGCCGATATTGGTGGTACCAAGACGCTGATGCAGCTCAGTACGGCTGCGGGCGAGGTGATCCTGGCCGAACGTTATCACAGTGCTGATTTCCCGGATTTTGAACAGCTATTGACGACATTTTTAACACCGATTAATGAGCGTCATGAGATTACCGCCTGTTTTGCGGTGGCAGGGCCGGTGCAGGGGCAGTCGGCCCGTGTGACCAACCTGCCCTGGCAGCTTAACAGTCTGGAGATCAGAGCTCGTTTTGATTTGAAACAGGTCCTTCTCTGTAATGATTTTGAAGCTGTCGGCTACGGTATCGAGAGCCTGTCAGAAAATGAACTGCTGGTGTTGCAGGCTGGTGAGAATCGCAGTGGTCCCCGCGCGGTGATCGGCGCAGGTACCGGACTGGGGCAGGCCTACCTGATTGCCGGTCAGAACGGCTGGCAGGTTTATCCTACCGAGGGTGGCCATAGTGATTTTGCACCGGCAGACCGGACCCAGTTGCGGTTGTTTGAGCATCTGCTGGAACGTTTCGGTCATGTGTCCTATGAGCGTGTCCTATCGGGCGAAGGACTGGTTACCATCTATAACTTCCTGCGCGATTACCGCCAGTTGGAAGAGAACCCGGACTGCCGACTCGCCATGGTCAATGATGACAGTGCCAATGCCATCAGCGTCTTTGCCCGCGAGGGCGATCCGCTGGCCCGCGAGGCGATGGTGATGTTTTTCGATATATACGGCGCACAGGCCGGTAATCTGGCGCTGACCGTGATGTCTGTCGGCGGCTTATATATCGCAGGCGGTATGGCAGCGAAGAACCTTGAATTGCTGGAACAGTCCAATTTTATCCATGCCTTCAATAGTAAAGGACGTATGCAGGATTTGATGCAGGCCATCCCGGTAAAACTCATCCTGCAACCGGAAATCGGGCTTAACGGTGCCCGCTTACTGGCTGCCAAAGCCATGTATAATTAAGCCCATGAGCGACGATAATAATCATATTCAGGTTGATGTAGAAACGAGCTATCTGGCTCAGGAATCCGATCCCGATAAAGCGCGTTATCTTTTTGCCTATACCATAACCATTAAAAACCATAGTGCAGCAGCAGCCCGACTGTTGTCCCGCTATTGGAAAATCACCGGTGGTGACGGTCATGAGCAGGAAGTGGAGGGCGATGGTGTGGTCGGTCTGCATCCTTACCTGGCGCCGGACCAGGAGTTCACCTACACCAGCGCCGCTATGCTTGATACCCCGGTGGGCATGATGCAGGGTCACTACAAAATGGTCGGTGATGATGGCGAGCAGTTTGAAGTAGATATTCCGGCTTTTACACTGGCCGTGCCACGCACCCTGCACTGATTTCTTTCTTCGGTCCGTAGCTTTGAGCAGGAGGCCGGCATGACCGCTAATCAGGAAAAACTCGGCTGGCTGGTGATCGTCACCATCAGCCTGCTGTATTCGGCCATAGACCCGGTTGCTGATCGTCTTACCTGGTTGATGGAAGTACTGCCGGTGATGATTGCTATCCCGCTGCTGCTTGCCAGCCATCAACGTTTTCCTCTGACACCGCTGACTATCCGCATTATTGCTGTGTTCGCCCTGATATTGATTGTCGGTGGTCACTATACTTATGCCGATAATCCGCTGTTTGACTGGATTCAGCAGGAATGGGAGCTCGCCAGAAATCATTACGACCGCCTCGGTCATTTTGTGCAGGGGGTCGTCCCGGCGATGCTGGGGCGGGAGCTGTTACTGAGAACCTCACCGCTACAACGCGGCAAATGGCTGTTTTTCCTGCTTTGTTGCGTCAGCCTGGCGGTCAGCGCCTGCTATGAGTTCATTGAGTGGTGGGCGGCTGAAATTAATCAGCAGGCGGCTGAGTCGTTTCTCGGTACTCAGGGCGATAACTGGGATGCACAGTGGGATATGTTTCTGGCTTTATGGGGTAGTGTTCTGTCACAACTGTTTCTGGCAAAACGTCAGGATCGGCAGTTGCAGTTATTACTCGGCTGACGGCAGACACTGACCGACCGAGCCCTCTGCGCATTCACTACCGTCAATCCAGATGGCTTTATCCAGTCGTACCCCATCCAATTCAGCACCGCCCAGTTTGGCATTGCTGAGATCAGCGTAGGCGAGATCGGCATTACGCAGATCGGCATAGGACAGATCGGCTTCAGTCAAATTGCTGCCAAACAGGCTGGCATCACTCAGATTGCTATAGCTCAGATTGGCATGGTGTAGATTGGCATAGGCCATATCCGTGTTAGTCAGTAATGCATTCATCAGATTGGCATTAGCCAACTGACTGTTACGCAAGCTGGCACCGTTCAGGTCGGCACCAGTCAGAGACAAATCCGGTTTGAGACAGTTATTCCAGTTAACACCGGGTGCAGGCGGGGCCGAACAGTTGGGAAGCGGGACCGGAATCGTGGTAGGAAACAGTGTTGCCAGAATGATCAATGCCAGTAACAGCACGAAGGTCGTCAGCAGGGGCCAGAACATTTTTTCACGGCGATGACGGAACTGCTGCATCAGATAACGACGCAGGGCGCGTCTCGACATGGTGTCTTCGGGCTCCGGTGATCGGCGGTCAGCGCGTCTTTTGCGTGCTTCCCTGGGGGGAGACTTTTGCTGATGGCGTCTATCCAGCCCGGTTCGCTCATCCAGATAACGGCGGACTTTGTCCTCATCCTCTCTGGCGGGGTGCAGTGACGGTTGTTTTGCCAGTGGTAGCCAGTGTTCACTGTCGGCAGAGACTTCATCGTCCATCGATAGTCTGCCGATTTGCAGGTGTTTGCTAATCACCAGGGCACTGAAAGGCCCGGAAATTTCTCCCTGCTTGCGGATATACCATTGTCCGTGTGTGTTATTCATTGCCCGTTGCTCTGCGCAATCTCCTCATTGCTATACTAGCATTATGTTGAACTCTATTTTGTTTCCATGCAGATAAATCCGTCATTCAGCCCGCAACCGGAAGTGGTCAGAGAGGTGCCTGCTCGTCTGCTTGCCGCTGTACCTGATGGGCAGCGGGTCGAAGCTACTGTGGTTGCACGTGTGTCGGCAGACACTCTGCGTGTCCAGATTGGCGATAGTCAGTTTCAGATTAATAGCCGCCAATCCCTGCAGCCGGGACAAACCGTGCAACTTGAACGGGGTGTGGAAAACGGTAAACCGATTATCCGGATCACTGCAGGTGTGGCAGAACCTGTTCAGCCCGCTGCGTTGCTGAGACAGGGTCAGCAACTGTCAGTGGAAGTCATCAAGTTGCTGGCGCAGAACCGTTTGCTGGTAACACCCACATTAAGCAATCAAAATCCAAGTCAGACATCCGGTCCGGGAATGATGCCGAGGTTACCGTCACAGATTGAAGTGGATATCAGCCAGATCCGGCAAACCTTCCGCCCCGGCGAACGACTGGCCCTGGAAGTGCTGCGGGAGCAACCGCTGGCGGTACAGCTTAAAGCGGGTGCACCGACACGCGCTGAAGTGATCCAGCAATACCAGCGTGATCTTCTGCCGCAATTTAACCGTACAGGGCCGACGCTTAACGCGCTGAATCAACTGCCAGCCGGACTGACGATGTCGGAGCCGGTCAGGCAGAGCCTGACACAGCTGGTTCAGGGACTGAGTGAACGTCAGAGCCTGCAGCAGCCCGAAGGGCTTCGCCAGGCTTTGAACAACAGCGGTCTGTTTCTGGAAAGCCGGCTCAAAAATACACCGGCTCAACCGCTGTTGACACAGGATCTGAAAGCGAACCTGTTACAACTGGCCCAGCAACTCAGAACGGCATTGACAGAGCCCGGTCAGTCCCGGGTTCTGGATAACCCGGCGCTGATGCAAAAGCTACCAGCGGAAGTGCAGACAGCACTGCGGCAATTAACCATAACGCCGCAGGAGCTCAGAAATCTACCGGCACAGGTGCCGCCGGCACTGGCTAGTCGGGGGCAGACGCCGATGCAGTTATTACTGGGTTTATTATCAGGGCTGACCAGCCACAGTGTTCAGACACCGCCGACAACAGCCAATACACCCCAAACTTCAAACATGACCGGTGTACAGGCTTTTATCCAGGCGCGGGAAATGGTTGCCGGCCCGGCACAGCAGGCAGCACTCCGGGGGGCCGAGTGGCAGATTCTGAGAGAGCTGTTGCGGGAGGTGGAGTCTGCCTCGGCGCGGATACAGTTTAATCAGCTATCAATGCTGCGCGATCCAGATACGCCCAGCAACACCAATGTCTGGCTGTTTGATCTGCCAGTGAAGGACAAACAGCAGCTGGAGATGCTGCAAATGCGGCTGGAGCAACACGGTGCCGGCCAGAATAAGGATGACGAAGCTATCTGGCAGGTACAACTGAACCTGGAGACGCAGAATCTGGGGCCGATGCAAGCGAGAATCAGTCTGCATCAGCAGGATGTACAGGTAGTCATTTTGGCGGAAAGGCAGGACAGCATTGTACTGTTATCCCGTTATATTGAGGACCTTAATCAGCGGCTGGATAAGCTGGGCGTGACGGTCAGCCATCTCAGCTGCCGGCAGGCGCCCATCAAACCATTGACCATGGAGCCGGAGGCCGCATTGCCACAACATCTACTGGACATTTCAGTATGAGTGAAAGAGAGGATATCTTACGCGCGGTTGCATTGCAGTACGACGGCGACAATGCGCCCATCGTCACCGCGAGTGGTGAGGGGGCGATTGCAGAGGAAATTTTGCGTATTGCCAGAGAGCATAATATCCCGCTCAGGGAGGATGCGCTGCTGGCCGAGTTATTGAGTGATTTAAATCTGGGTGAAGAAATCCCGCCAATGCTGTACCGGGTTATCGCTGAAGTTATTGCTTATGCCTATCTGGTATCGGGCAAAGTGCCTGTAAATAAAAAAGAAAATCCCGGACGCTGAGGAATATAGCAGGGTACAAACAGACCTTCATCTCAGTAACATAAGATAACAAACCTTATAAAAAGCATTATAAGAATCACATTAAGTGTTGATTTTTATATATAAAAACTATATCGTCGAAACCATATTCATTTTGGTCACCCTGATGTAGCGACGATAATTAAATGAACACAGAAATCAAGGATCGTCTGCCACTGCGGCCAGAGGCAGACCAGAGCGACAGCGAACCGGTAGCCATTGCCGCTGTCGCTGATCTCCTTGATGCCAAAATTATCATCGGCGGCAGCCGTGCTGCCGATACGGCTTTTACCCAAACGCTGCTGCATGTCAGCGGCTTCAGCCACATCCTCACTGCTACCGATGGCGATGCCGTGTTGCAGCGCTTAAGAGAAGGGATTGATCACGGCAGTTGTGATATTGATCTGCTGATTGTTGACGATGATCTGCCCGGTTTTGATGCCGAGGCGACCCGGCTGATGATGGATCAATTCGATGAGTGGCGTCTGATACCGATAATCCGGCTCTGCCGGGAGTCGCAATGGGATCATGCTCAGGTACTCACCGATCTGGGACACGGCGTGACTTCCATGCTGTATCACCCGATGACTGCAGAATCCCTGCCGCCGGCAATCATGACTGCGCTTGCAGTCAAACGCGAACGCGATGTCAGTTTCCTGCATCAGCTGCAACTGGAAGATGAACTGGCCAACCTCAAGGTGATGGAAGCCCGCCTGCAATTCTCAGTGAGCCATGATGATTTAACCGGTCTGGCAAATCGTCGCCGGCTTGAGCAGTCCCTGGATCTCAGCCTGACTCAGGCACGCAATTTCATGAGCACCAGTGCCTTGTTCTATATAGATCTGGACAGCTTCAAAGTGCTCAATGATGCCGAAGGTCATGAGGCTGGCGATAACCTGCTGGTGCAGGTAGCGAATACGCTGCGGCGCTACTTCCGGGTTAACGACACACTGGTCCGGATTGGTTCCGATGAGTTCGCCGTGCTGGTGGATAACACCGATGAAGCAGCGGTGCACAAACAGGCTGAAGGACTGAAAAACCTGTTCGATGGATACAGCTTCGAACATCACAGTCATCACTACCATCTGTCGGCGAGTGTCGGAGTCAAAATCATCAGACATGGTGAAATCACCACTGTCGGTGAAATTCTTTCCCATGCCAATCAGGCCTGTTACACCGCCAAAAAACGCGGTCGCAACCGGGTGCATTTCTATAACCCGGAGGACCGGGAGATGCATACCCTGCGCCATAGCGTTGAGTGGGCACCCCGAATTCGGGCCGCCCTGAAAGAAGGCCATTTCCTGCTTGAATTTCAGCCGATATTTGCGCTCGCCAGTGCTGAAGTGACGCATTATGAATGCTTGCTGAGAATGCGGGGCGAAGGCGGTGTACTCTATTACCCCAAAGAATTTATTCCAGTCGCTGAGGCGATGGGGCTGATTCACCAAATCGACTTCTGGGTGGTCGATCATGCGCTGGATCTGCTGCGCGGCATGCCGGAGGATATCGCCTTTGCCATTAACCTGTCAGGCAATGTGTTTCTCGACGAGAAGCTTTACCCGCTGGTGCAGAACAAGCTCCGGCAGACCGGTATCAATCCGGAACGGGTGGTATTTGAAATCACCGAAACCTCGGCCATATCCAATTTTGAGTTAACCAAGCGCATGGTCACCAGCCTGCGTTCACTGGGCTGCCGTTTTGCACTGGATGATTTTGGTGCCGGCTTTAATTCCTACAGCTACCTCAAGCATTTCCCGGTCGATATTCTGAAAATCGACGGTGGCTTTATCACTGATCTGGATAATGACCCGGTGGATCAGTTGCTGGTCAAATCGATGATTGATATCGCCCATAGCCTGGGCAAAAAAACGGTGGCGGAGTTTGTCGAGCGTGAGAGCACACTGGAGCTGCTAAGAGGTTATGGCGTTGATTTTGTCCAGGGCTATCTGGTCGGCAAACCCCAGCCGGGGATTAATACCAGTAGAAAATAAGTCTAGTGAACGCCGGCCTGGCTGGTTTGTGGTCCATGCAGACGGCTGATCAGATGCGCTTCTTCATCACTCAGATTGCAGTTATCAATTAACTGCTCGATAGCTGCGCCTTTACGAGCCAGACGAATGGCATGGTCGTAGGCAGGCTGGCTGTTGGCGGTCAGATCGATAGCATGCTGATGATCACGAATCTTGGCTAAAGTCTGTTCAAAGCGCAGGATACGGTCATCGGTACCGGCGGCGCCTTCACACAGGGCTGACAGCTGATTCTGCAGGTTATGAATACGTTCAGATTGCAGTTTATACAGTTTCATCAGGTGCATGGTGGCGAGGCCAATCACCAGAAATACAGCACTCATTACAGTTATCACAACGACTAAAGTCATTTGCGGCTCCTTACGCCGTGACGGCGAAGTTAAACATATTCATCGATATGGCCCCCTTTATCATCATCGGGGTCTTTTGTTTCCGGTTTATCATCGGATTCGTTGTCATCTTCAGACGGTTTTCTCCGTTCACGCCGTTTGTCCTCCGGTGGGGGAGCCACCGGAGGACTCGGGGGGATCGGCATGGTGGGTCTGATTTCGTCCGCCATCGGATAGCTTCAGCCACTAGAACCCGGCAATGTCCGTCATTTCTTCCTGATCCAGTAGCTTATTCACATCGACCAGGATCAGTAGATACTTGTCACGGTTACAGACGCCCTGAATAAAACGTGAGCTGTCATCGCTGACGTTGGGGGCGGTGTCGATGTCTGACTGGTGTAAATAGACCACTTCAGTGACACAATCGACCAGCATGCCAATCACATGACCGGAAACTTCGACAATAATAATGCGCGAATTTTCAGTCGGCTCATGTGGCGCCAGACCGAAGCGGGTGCGGGTATCAATGACCGTGACCACATTACCACGGAGGTTGATGATACCCAGCACATAGGCCGGTGCACCCGGTACTGGCGCAATTTCAGACAGGCGTAATACTTCCTGCACCTGCATCACATTGATGCCGTAAGTCTCATTTTCCAACTGGTAGGTGACCCACTGCAGTACCGGATCTTCCGCCGTATTATCTTTTTCGCTCATTGTCCTAACCTTATGCCTGAGCTGTCAGTTTGTTGACAGTCTCTGCGTTGTGCCAATCTTGTTGAATATAAAGCAGACTTCATGCCATTTCACCTTGCTCCAGTGCGGTAAACAGCGCAGTAAGATCGATAATGCTGTGCATTGAGTCAGCAATCACGCCGCTGAACCAGGGACGCTGGCTGGTGTCATGACGCCAGTTAATATTGTCATCGTCAATATTGATAATCTGGCTGATACCATCACAGGCAATGCCAATACGACGGTCATTGATCAGCAGAATATAGCCGGGCTGCTGTTCGTCATCACGCTGATCGGTCTGTAGCAGATGACGGATATCCACAACCTCAATATGCTGGTCACGATCACGGAACAAGCCCAGTTGCCAGTGACAACGGCCCGGCAGTTGATTCAGCCCCGCTGAAGGCCAGTGCACAATATTACTCAGGGCCGACACATCGAGCGCCAGTTTCATCTCGCCGATGTGGCAGAGCAGGAGTTTATGGTTGGTGACGACCGACGTCGTGTCTGTCCCTTGGGTTGTTTTGATTTCCGTCTGTACTGAATCAGTAGGTGCCTGTGTTATTTCCGGAGCAGCTTCAGGTACGAGCTGTGGGGCTTCGGTTTCAGGTGCTGGTGTCTCTGTGACGGGTCTGTGGTCAGCCAGCATATCGCGGAAATACACCGACAGCGCATCTTCCTGCTGATGGATTTGCGTCTTAGCCATGGGAGCGCTGCGCCTCCGTTTGTATCAGCTGATCGAGCAAACGCTGATAAGCGAGACTGCCTTCTGCCTGTGGATTCATTTCCGGTAGTGGCAGGCCCAGCTTGCTGGCCTCACGAAAAGCCGGATCTACCGGCACCACATCATTCCACACCTGCCCGGGATACTGTTCATGTAACTGCTGCAGAATATCATTGGCTGTTTTGGCGCGAGTGTCGTGCATGGTGGGCACGATAAAATAGGGTAATGAACTGTGTCGCGAATGATTAATCATTGAGACGGTGTGCAGCATATGTTCCAGCCCTTTCATCGACAGAAACTCGGTCTGTACCGGAATCAGCAGGCGGTCACAGGCTGCAAGGGCATTGATCATCAATACGCCCAGCATCGGCGGGCAGTCGATAAAGACATGCTGGAAACGGTCTTTGAAAAAGCTCAGGGTCTTGCGGATGACCAGTCCCTTTCCCTGTTGTGCCCCCAACTGCCGATCCAGCGTTGCCATCGCGGTAGAGGCCGGTAACAGGAAAATATTATCATGCCGGGTCTTTTTCAGGCTCTGAAAAATCGCGCCTTTCGGTGTTTCATCCAGCTTCTGAAACAGGGTGTAGATACTGGTTTCAATCGAATCCGGATCGTAACCTAGATACGTTGTCATCGAGCCATGCGGATCCAGATCCAGGATCAAAGTTGACTCACCTCGCTGCGCCAGCAAACTGGCTAAGGAAATAACGGTGGTGGTTTTAGCCACACCGCCTTTCTGGTTACAGACTGCCCAGACACTCATGGTTCAGCCTTGTCTGTGTTAACAGCACTGTCTTCCGGTGTTTCCTCAGCCGGCGATGACTGGAGAGCGGCTTCAGGAACGCTGTCAGAAGGATTGCCGGCATTAAACAGCTCGAGACTGCGGCGACTCGCATCACGACCCAGCACAACCAGTACCACACGGCGGTTTTTCTGACGACCTTCCTCGCTGCTGTTATCAGCGACCGGACGGTGCTCACCAAAGCCGGCAGCAGACATGCGGTCCGGTTGCACGCCATAGCGGTCCAGCAGGTGCACCACACTGGCAGCGCGGGCGGCCGATAGTTCCCAGTTGGATGGAAACCGTGGCGTGTTAATAGGATTGTTATCAGTGAAACCTTCCACCTGAATCGGGTTGGCCGAAGTCTGCAGAATATCAGCGATTTCGCCGATGATCGGCACAGCGGCACGCTCGAGGCGGGCTTCACCGCTTTCAAACAATACCCGTGATTTGATTTCCAGCTCCAGCCAGTCGTCTCCCTGTTTGATGATCACATCTTCAGAGGCAATCAGGTCTGACAACGCCGTGCTGAACTGCTGCGATAAGTCATTAATAGTTTTGATATCTTCGACGCTGGCCGGCGGCGGTCGGTTGGGTACATCCGGCAGTTCGATCTGATATTCAGGTTCCAGCGGATCGCCGGGTGAGGGCGATTGCTGTCCTTCACCGCGACTGAGTTCGCCTATCTGGATAGGCTCCTCACTGCGCACCGGCTCAGAAAATACCGCCTTCAGGCTTTGTGATAACACGCGGTATTTACCCTCATTGACGGCGGAGATGGAATACATGACCACAAAAAACGCAAACAGCAGCGTAATGAAATCGGCGTAGGAAACCAACCAGCGTTCATGGTTTTCATGTTCTTGATGTTTTTTCCGGCGCGCCATCGCTACCTCAATTCAGGTAAGCCTGAAGTCGACTTTCGATATTACGCGGATTTTCTCCATCCGCGACGCCAATCAGTCCCTCAATCAACATCATGCGAAGCCGGCTGCGCTGAGCGACCACCGACTTTAACTTATTGCCGATAGGTAAAAACAACAGGTTGGCCAGGCCCACACCATAAATAGTGGCAACAAAAGCGACCGCGATTCCCGAGCCCAGTGAGGATGGATCAGCCAGATTACCCATCACGTGAATCAGGCCCATCACCGCACCGATAATACCGATGGTCGGTGAGTATCCGCCCATGGCTTCATAGACCTTGGCAGCCTGGATATCGTCTTCTTCTTCCAGATCCAAATCGTTTTCCAGTACTTCACGGATCATTTCCGGCTCGGCACCGTCAGCAATCAACTGGAGGCCTTTCTGAGTAAACAGATCGGTTTCATCCATCGCCATGGACTCCAGCCTCACCAGTCCTTCGCGACGAGCGACCTGGTTCCATTCCAGAATTTTCTCCAATAGCGTGCTTGCTGACATTTTGGGCGGTATAAATACCCAGACAGTCCGCCGCAGTGCCCGCAGAAAGGTGTTCATCGGTGTCTGCAGCATCACGGCACCCAGGGTACCGCCGAATACAATCAGCATCGCTACCGCATTCAAAATCGTATCGAGGTGACCGCCTTCCAGATGCTGACCAACCAGAATGGCGCCAAAGCCGATGATAAGACCGAGGATACTGAGAATATCCATTAATGCAGCTCCGCCAATTGCTGGCCGATATCACTGAGGTCGAGAACTTTATCGGCAAGCCCGGCTTTGGCTACCGCCATCGGCATGCCATAAATTGTGCTGCTCAGTTGATCCTGAGCCCAGATGCTACCGCCCAGCTGTTTGATAGCCTGGCAGCCGTCACGACCATCGCTGCCCATACCGGTCAGAATAATCGCCAGTGTCTCCGCCGCACAGACGCGGGCGATCGAGCTGAATGTCAGATCAACACAGGGTTTGTAGGTCTGGGTCGGGTCGCCATCTTCAACATGTAGATAGAGTCGGCCGGGTCGGCCCTTTATCAGCATCTGCTGACCGCCGGGAGCCAGATAGGCCGTCCCCGGATTCAATGCTTCCCCGTGTTCAGCCTGCTTGACGTGAATCCGGCATTGATTATCCAGACGCTCAGCAAAGGAGGGGGTAAATGTTGCCGGCATGTGCTGGACCATGACAATGGGGCTGGGAAAGGAAGCGGGTAATTGCGTCAGCACTTTCTGCAAAGCCACGGGGCCCCCGGTGGAAGTACCTATTGCGACCAGTCCCGGTGCCTCAATCTGTTTTTTGTCGCGGCTTCGGGGCGATGTCGGGGTAGCAGCGGGCTGCAGGGGCTCTTCCAGGCTGGCACGAAAACCGCTGGCCAGATGGTAAATACGCTGACACAATTTTTTCTGTGCTTCGCTACGATCAGATGACAGATCCTCGAATCGTTTAGGCAGGAAGTCAGTGGCACCGGCCTCAAGCGCATCCAGGGTGGATTTAGCACCCTCGGTGGTCCAGGTCGACAACATCAGTACCGGTGTCTGACGCAGCGCCTTGATTTTACGTACGGCACTGATACCGTCCATGACGGGCATTTCCAGATCCATGGTGACCACATCAGGACGCAGGGTCTGTACCCGGTCGATGGCTTCCTGACCATTACTCGCCGTGCCCACGACTTGCAGCCGGGGATCGGCATCAATAATTTCGGTCAGACGCTTTCGGAAGAAACTGGAGTCGTCGACAATCAGAACCTTAACCGTCACAGTGGCTCCTAATATCCGCGGTTGGCGTAGGCTTTCATCAACTCGGGGAAGTCGAGGATCAGCGCGATGCGGCCGTCACCGGTAATTGTCGCGCCGGCCAGTCCCTTGGTACCGTGCAGCAGCGCGCCGAGCGGTTTGATCACGACTTCTTCCTGTCCCAGCAGTTGATCGACAACAAAGCCAACACGCTGGGTGCCGACATTGACGATCACCACGTGTTCGATATCAGAATCTGATTCTTCACTTGGGTTGTAATGTTTGACCAGCCATTTACGGAGGTAGAACAGCGGCAGTGCCTTGTTTCTGACCATAATGGTTTCCTGGCCGTCGACCACATTGGTTTTCGACAGATCCAGATGGAAAATCTCGTTGACGCTGACCAGTGGGAAGGCAAAAATCTGATCGCCCAGCATCACCATCAGGGTGGGCATAATGGCGAGTGTCAGTGGCACTTTAATCGACAGCGTGGTGCCAACTCCGATTTCCGATTTAATATCGATGACGCCGTTGAGTTTGGAAATGCTGGTTTTGACCACATCCATACCCACGCCGCGGCCGGAAATATCGGAGATTTCCTGTTTCATCGAAAAGCCGGGCGAGAAGATCAGTGAGAAGCACTCGGATTCAGTCAGCCTGGCAGCGGTGTCCTCATCCATCATGCCTTTTTCCACCGCTTTACGGCGTAGCACTTCCGGATTCATGCCGGCACCGTCATCAGCAATGGTCAGCAGAATATGGTCACCTTCCTGGGCCGCAGCCAGCACAATATTACCCTGGCGTGGTTTACCGGCAGCTTCACGCACATCCGGCATTTCGATACCGTGATCGACAGCATTTCTGACCAGATGCACCAGCGGATCGGCCAGTGCTTCAACCAGATTTTTATCCAGATCGGTTTCTTCACCGCGCAGTTCCAGATTAATGTCTTTTTTCAGGCTGCGAGCCAGATCACGGACGACGCGGGGGAAACGACCAAAGACTTTTTTGATCGGCTGCATCCGGGTTTTCATCACCGCTGTCTGCAGGTCGCCGGTGACCACCGTCAGGTTGTTGACCGCCTTGGCCATTTCCTCATTTTCAAACGCGGCTTCCAGAGTGCTGATACGGTTACGCACCAGCACCAGCTCGCCGACCATGTTCATGATGTCATCGAGACGGCTGGTATCAACACGGACACTGGTATCGGCCTGTTTTGCCGGTGCAGCGGCCTTGGCGGCTGTAGCCGACTCTGGTTTGGATTCCGGCGTCGGTTCAGGCTTATCGGCTTCTGTTTTATCAGCCTGACTGGCAGGCGTTGACGGTGGTTGTTTTACAGGCTCGGCTTTAGACGGTTCGGCCTGTGCTGGGGCAGCTTTAGGTGCAGCCGCATTGCTTGTTGGCGCTGATTGATTTTTTTTGCCCTGCAGTTGATCCAGCAGTGCTTCAAATTCTTCTTCAGTGATATCGTCGCCGTTACTGCTGCTTTGTTCTGGCGATGCAGCTGCGGTTTTTTCTGGCTGCTCAGGCTCTGCACTGCTGCCAGGGGGGGCATTACCGTGCAACTGATCGAGCAGCGCCTCGAACTCATCATCAGTGATTTCATCATCAGCGGCTGCATTGGAGGCAGTCGTATCAGCAGCAGGCGCCGTGTCAGGCTCAGGTTGCGGTTCTGGCTCCGGTGCAGCTTGCTGTGGTGGTGTGTAAGGCACACTGTCGTTGTCGAGATAGGCTGCCAGTTGCGACAGGATTGCCGGGTCGGCAGCGGTTGGATACTGGCCGGATTTCAGCTCGTCGAACATGGTGTTGAGAATATCGAGCACCTTGAGAAAGGTATCCATCATATCGGCATCAACATAACGTTCGCCCTGACGCAGCAGATTGAAGACGTCTTCGCCTTTATGACACAGGTTGACCATGGCTTCCAGACTGAGGAAGCCAGCGCCGCCCTTGATGGTATGAAAGCCGCGGAAAATCGAGTTGAGCAGATCTTTATCCTGCGGGCTGTTTTCCAGCTCGACCAGTTGCTCGTTCAGGCCTTCCAGTATTTCTTCGGCTTCAACCAGGAAGTCCTGCAGAATTTCATCATCGGTATCCAGCGTCATGCATCAGTTCCTCAGAAGCCGAGGCTAGATAGCAAGTCATCCACATCGTCCTGGTCATTGACCACGTTGGGGTTGTCCTGTGCGTTTATCTGCGGGCCTTCGGCTTTAATAGGGTCAGTCTCTTTTTTCGGTTTACTTTCCTGCTGGTGTTTGCCGGCCACTTTGACCAGTTGCACCAGATTGTCTTCCACTTCTTCAACCAGATTGATGACCTGGCGGATCACTTGCCCGGTCAAATCCTGGAAGCCTTGAGCCAGCATCATTTCCGACAGATTGGCGTGAACCTGGTCGGCATGGCCTTTTACAGTGGGCAGATAGGCTTCAATTTCTTTCACCAATTGCCGGAATTCTTCCGCCGTCATTTTTTTCTTGCGGAAACGTTGCCAGCTTTCATCTATCTTTTCGGCAGTTTGGCGGAGTTCTTGAGCCAAAGGCAGGGTTTCATCAATGTACCCCAGCGTTTTGTGAGCGGCTTCTTCGGTGGTGGTGATGACATAATTAAGCCGGTCACGGGTATTGGGGATATCGTTTTCGGTTAAGTCGATAAGCCGCGAGTCGACATTGAAGTTGCTCAATGCTTCGTGCAGTTCGCGGGTCAGTTTGCCTACTTCCTGAAAAAGTTGGCTTTCGTGTGACTGGGTGAGGATGGTCAGTTGCTTGTTGGCATTTGATTCATCGTTCTTTTCCAGCGCCGAAACAAGGGCGCGGGCAGCATCGAGCTGAATATCTTGGTTGGGGGAAGCCATGAGCAGGGAAGCTCCTTATTGTGCGTTGATCCGTTCGAAAATCTTTTCGATTTTCTCCTTCAGTGTAGCGGCAGTAAATGGTTTGACAATGTAACCATTCACACCGGCCTGGGCGGCTTCAATGATTTGTTCGCGTTTGGTTTCGGCGGTCACCATCAGTACCGGTAATGTCGACAGTTTTTCATCGGCACGAACGGCTTTGAGCAGATCGATCCCCTGCATACCCGGCATATTCCAGTCAGTGATCAGGAAATCAATGCCACCTGCCTGCAGGATGGGGAGGGCAGTTGTACCATCATCGGCTTCCTGGGTATTGTTAAAGCCGAGATCACGCAGCAGGTTTTTTATAATCCGTCGCATTGTGGAAAAATCATCCACAATCAGGATTTTCATATTTTTATCCAAAACTAACCTCCAAAAATTACATAATCCAGTCACGAAGTTTGGATCGGAGCCGGAGCACAGTCTGACTGTGGATCTGACTTACCCGGGATTCACTGACCCCCAGGACTTCTCCAATCTCCTTCAAATTCAGCTCGTCATTATAATACAGGCTCATCAGCAGTCGCTCCCGCTCCGGTAAGCCATCGATAGCCTGAACCAGAGCAAGTTGGAAATCATCATCCTGCACTTCGGCATCCGGAGAAGCCGGTGCCGTTGTCAATGGATGAGCCTGGGTTTCATCGTTATCGGTGAACTCGTCAAGACTGAACAACTGATGTCCGGTGGAATCCTGGAGCTGCTGATGATAGTCGTCGAGATTCAGGCCCAATGCGCTGGCGACTTCCGCATCGGTCGCATTGCGGCCTTTGTGCTGTTCAATCTCACGCATTTTCTCGGAAATTTCGCGGGCTTTTTTATGCACCGAGCGCGGTGCCCAGTCGTTACGACGAATCTCATCGAGCATTGATCCGCGGATACGAATACCGGCATAAGTTTCGAAACTGGCGCCCTGTGAAGCATCAAACTGATGCGAGGCATCAAGCAGACCGATCATGCCGGCCTGGATCAGATCTTCGACATCCACTGAAGCCGGAAGGCGGGCGATCAGGTGGTAGGCGATACGCTTGACCAGTGCCGCGTGGTGTTCGACCAGTTCTGATTTTGATTGTCCTGATGCGTACATGGCAGCTCCGCTGTTCATGCCATTTCCATACTAGCCTGAATGAGTCGCTCTACGAAAAACTCCATATGGCCACGCGGTTGCTTCTGCACCGGCCAGTATTCAATTTTCTTGGCCAGATGTGCAAACGCCGTGGCTGATTTGCTGCGAGGGTAGGCATCCACCACACTGCGCTGTTTTTTGACAGCGCTGCGCAGATCGTCATCGAAAGGAACGATACCCATAAAGTCGAGCGTTACATCGAGAAAACGCTCACAAACCAGCGATATCTTATCGAACAGCTCGCGTCCTTCCTGCACACTACGACTCATGTTGGCAATGATATGGAAGCGTTCAACACCATGCTCGCGGCTCAGAAGCTTGATCAGCGCATAGGCATCGGTGATTGAAGCAGGCTCATCACAGACCACAACAATGACTTCCTGTGCTGCCTTACTGAAACTGACAACGCTGTCGGCAATGCCCGCGGCGCTATCGATCAGCAGTACATCGATATGCTGATCCATTTCACTGAATGCCTGGATCATGCCGGCATGCTCAGCGGTGCTGAGTTCAGCCATTTTCTGGACGCCGGAAGCGGCCGGAATAATTTTCAGACCGGCAGGGCCTTCAACAATAATGTCTCTAAGGCTTTTACTGCCATCGAGTACATGCAGCAGGTTGTACTGCGGGTGAAGTCCCAGCATGACATCAATATTGGCCAAACCCAGATCGGCGTCGAGTAATACCACTTCCTTGCCCTGAGAAGCCATGGCAACTCCCAGGTTGACGGTCACATTGGTCTTACCGACACCGCCTTTACCGCTGGCAATGGCGATGACTTTGACCGGACGCGGGGGATTCAGCTGGCGACGCAGGCCGGCGGCTTGATCCTGGGAATTTTCAGCCATAGGCGGCAAAACCTCCGTAACTGGACAGGGTCTGCGGATCCAGTTGTTGTTCATCATTCATCAGTTCACTGGCTTGGTTGACCAGCGTATTAGGTCGGGCCAGGCTCAAATCTTCCGGCACCTGCTGCCCGTCGGCGATAAAAGCCAGCGGCATCTGATGGCGAATCATCGCAGAGATGGCACCTCCCAAGCTGCTGGTCTCATCGGTTTTGGTCAATATACAGCCACTCAGGTCAAGGTGCGAGAAGGCCTTAATAATATCATCCATGCCACTGCTCTGGGTGTTGGCAGACAGCGTCAGCAGGGTTTTTACCCTCGGTGACTGCTGTTTAAGCAGGGCAAATTTTTCGGTGAGTTGCATATCCCGTTGATTCATTCCCGCAGTATCTATCAGGATAAAGCGTCGATCAAGCAAGTCGGCCAGGGTTTCCGAGAGTTCAGCATGGCTACGGGCAACGCGAATTGGCACGCCCAGAATGCGGGCGTAACTGCGCAGTTGTTCCTGGCCGCCAATGCGGTAGCAATCGGTGGTGACCAAAGCGACCTGGCGTGCACCGTGTTTGAGTGCACAGCGTGCGGCCAGTTTGGCGATCGTCGTGGTTTTGCCGACGCCGGTGGGGCCAACCAGTGCATAGATCCCCCCCTGCGACAAAAAGTCGTCATTTGACAGACGAATTTGGCTGGCAAGTCGTCCCATCGAATGACGCCAGGCCGTTTCCAGATCATCCAGGCCAGCCATCTGCGCGGTAATCGTTTTGGCGATTTCGACGTCGACGCCCATGTGCAGAAAGCGTTTCAGTAGTTGCATCTGGATCGGGCTTTGCCGTTCCATATCTTTCCAGGTCAGATCAGATAGTTGATGCTGCAGCATATCACGCAGGCTGGCGATTTCCCGGCGCATCTGTACCAGGGTCGGCTCCTGCGACCAGATATTTTCTTTCGGTGCTGGCCGGGGCGTTTCATAGCGTGGTTCGCTGGACGGATTGATTTCTACTTTGGGTTGTTGGCGAGGTTCATCAACGACCGCTTGTGTCTGACGGCGAAACTGACTTTCGTCGTAGTCAGTCGCGGCGACGATTTCAATACCGCCGTCGACCCGGGTATTAGACAGGATCACGGCGTCAGGTCCCAGTACTTCCCGGACCTCGCGGATTGCCTGACGTACGTCAGCAGCCTGGAAACGTTTGATTTTCATAAATCACAACCTCAATCTGTCACATTCAGCGGCCGATATTGGCCACAATCCTGATTTGTTTGTCGTCCGGTATTTCGTTGTAGGACAACACGTTCAGGCCCGGAATAGAATGGCGGATAAAGCGTGAAATCCAGCTTCTCAGCCCTGCCTGTACCACCAGGATGGCTGCATCGCCTGTCATTTCCTGTCTTTGCGTTACTTCCTGCAGATTCTTATGCATGTTCTCCGCCAGACCAGGTTCCAGGCTCGCGCCACCCTCACCGGATGCCTGCAGAGTTTTCAGCAAAATCTGTTCCAGTTCTGGATCCAGCGTAATGATCGGCAGTTCATTATTGGTGCCGTTGATGTGCTGGATGATGGAATGGCTGAGTGCCATCCGGGTCGCAGCGGTAATCGCTTCCGGATCGGGATTACGCGCAGCCTGTTCCGAAATTGCTTCAGTAATAGTACGGATATCGCGCACCGGAATATTTTCTTCCAGCAGGTTCTGCAGCACTTTCTGTACGGTGCCCAGCGGCACGGTATCCGGCACCAGACCCTCGACCAGCTTGGGCGCGGTTTTGGCGAGGTTGTCCAGCAGGTGCTGAACTTCCTCACGGCCCATCAGATCCTGGGCATGATTATTCAGAATCTTGCTCAGGTGTGTGGCAATAACCGTGTCAACATCCACCACGGTATAACCCTGAGCCTGAGCATGTTCGCGCTGGCTGGATTCGATCCAGACTGCGTCCAGGCCAAAGGCCGGGTCCTGGGTTTTGATGCCATCCAGAGCGCCAAATACCTGACCCGGATTAATCGCCAGCATGCGTTCCGGATGCACTTCCGCTTCACCGAAAGTGACGCCGAAAAGTGTAATCTGATAGGTGGTCGGTGCCAGATCCAGGTTATCGCGAATATGCACCGGCGGAATCAAAAAGCCCATTTCCTGAGAGATTTTTTTACGTATGCCTTTGATACGGTTCATTAACTGGCCGCCCTGATTTTTATCGACCAGCGGAATCAGTCGGTAACCCACTTCCAGCCCAATCGGATCAACCGGGCTCAAGTCATCCCAGCTCAGCTCACGCTGTTCACGCGGTGTGTCCTGCTGCGGCTGCTGGGCCACCAGTTCGGCTGCAACGGCAGCTTTTTGACGTTGGTGAATATACCAGGCTGTGGTACCGCCAATCGCTGCCAGAATCAGGAAAGGAATGTTGGGCATGCCGGGAATCAAGCCCATGCCACCGATGATCGCGGAGGTTATAGCGAGTGTTTTAGGGTTACTGGTGAGCTGACCGATGATCTGTTCGCCCATATCCTGTTCCTTGGTGGAACGGGTGATTAACAGACCGGCAGCAGAGGCCAGCAATAAGGACGGGATCTGTGCGACCAGACCGTCACCGATAGTCAGCAGGGTGTAATACTGTGCTGCCTGAGCGAAAGTCAGATCATGTTGGGCGACACCGATAATGAAACCGCCGATGATATTGATAAACAGAATCAGAATACCGGCGATGGCGTCACCACGGACAAATTTACTGGCACCGTCCATGGAGCCGTAGAAGTCCGACTCCTGCATGATTTCCTCACGTCGGCGGCGGGCTTCATCCTGATCAATCAAACCCGCATTCAAATCGGCATCAATCGCCATCTGTTTACCGGGCATGGAGTCCAGGGTGAAGCGGGCACTGACTTCGGCGATACGGGTGGCACCTTTGGTAACCACCACAAAGTTAATGATCACAAGGATGGCGAACACGACGAAGCCGACGGCATAATTACCACCGATAACAAACTCGCCGAAGGCCTCAATCACATTACCGGCGGCCGCAGTGCCGGTATGCCCCTCAAGCAGGATGATGCGTGTTGAAGCGACGTTCAGGGCCAGCCTGAGCAGGGTCGCAATCAGCAAAATACTGGGGAAGGCTGCGAAGTGCAGCGGCTTGAGCATGTAAATACTGGCCAGCACAATCACCAGCGACAGGGCGATATTGAAGGTAAACAGCATATCCAGCATGAAAGCCGGCAGCGGCAGGATTACCATGGCTAGGAGAGCCACCAGAAGCATCGGCGTAGCTAAATGTCCGTTTACTACAGAGCGAAAACGGGCAGCCAGTACGTTGTTTTCCATCCAATTTCCTTTAGTGCAGTGTGTCGGGATGCGCTGGCGCCGGCGGTGACCGGCGTCATTTTAGTCAGGCATCACGTCTTAAATCATCAGGTATCGGCAGGTCTTCTGTATTCAGATGCGGTTTGTTGCCACCTTGTTTCCGGTAGCGACGCAACTGGAAGACAAACGCCAATACCTGGGCTACTGCAATATACAGACCAGATGGAATTTCATCGCCGATTTCGGTTGAGTAATAGACCGCCCGGGTCAGTGGTGGCGCAGACAGAATCGGCACTTCGTTATGTTCAGCAACCATTCGGATTTGCTGAGAAATCAGGTCGGCCCCCTTGGCGACGACAAGCGGCGCACCGGTTTTAGTCTGATCATATTTGAGGGCGACGGCATAATGGGTGGGGTTGGTGATAACAACATCTGCAGACGGGATATCCTGCATCATTCTCTGTTGTGACATTTGTACCTGTAGCCGGCGGATACGACCCTTAACCTCTGGATTACCCTCGGAGTCTTTCATTTCGTCTTTGACTTCCTGTTTGGTCATCCTTAGCTGACGGCTGTGATTCCACAGCTGAAACGGTACATCAATCAATGCAATCAGAATCAGGCTGGAGGTAATCGCCAGGAACACGGTGAGCGTCAGGTATCCGAGATCGGCCATGGCGACTTCGGCTTCCTGTCGCCCCAGTGTCAATAATTGGTCACGAATACTCCACAAAATCGCCGTAGAAATGGCACCAATCAGGATAAATTTACCCAAAGCTTTGGCGAGCTCCACCAGTCCCTGTGGACCGAAAATCCGTTTCACCCCTTTCAGTGGACTCATGCGTTCGCCTTTGGGCACCATGGCCTGGCCAGAGAAGTTCCAGCCGCCAATCAGTGCTGGCGCAGAGAGAGCGGCAATCAGCGTGACCGCCAGAAAAATACCGACATCAAAAGCCATAATTTCGATGCACTGAATAAAGGTGTTGAGCATGGCATCGGTATCGAATAGTTGCTTGCGGGTCAGACTGAAAGACAGCGCCATCACCTCACCCAGATCGGCGACGATATTCTCACCGACAAAAAACAGGGTCACGGCACTGAGGATGAGCACCAGTACCGTTGTCAGTTCAGTGGATCGGGGAACCTGGCCTTTTTCACGCGCCTGTTCAAGGCGCCTCGCCGTGGGCTCTTCTGTTTTATCTTGTCCTGTTTCTTCAGCCATCTTGTTCTACCAGCAAACGTGCTGTTTGCAGCATGGTGTCACTCATATCTACTAAATGTTCACCGACGAGCGGTAAGGTCACCATGATGATCACAAAACCCAGAATGATCGTCATCGGAAAACCGATGGAGAAAGGGCTGATTTGCGGGGCAGCCCGTGACAGGATCCCGAAAGTCAGGTTGACCATCATCAGTGAACCTATCGCCGGTAATGCAATAATGACACCAGCGGCATACATCCAGCTGGCCTGACCGGCGACATCTCGGAAATCTGTCGCAGTTAGCCCCTCGGCACCCACAGGCATCGTGCTGAAACTCTCGTTCATCACCTGTATCAGTACCAGGTGGCCATCAATCGTAATGAATAAGAGTGTGATAAGAATCAGGTAGAGCTGACTGATAACTGGCACCATGACGCCATTCTGGGGATCAACCATCAAGGCAAAACCCAGCCCCATCTGCATCGCAATGATCTGACCGGCCACAATGAAAGCATTGAACAGCAGCTGAAGAATAAAGCCCATACAGGCACCAATCAGAATTTGCTGAGCGATGATCAACAGGCCAGTGGCACTCAGGGGATCAACCTGAGGCATTTCGGTGGAAATCCCAGGAATAATGACCATGCTTACCGCCAGAGCTAACAGCAGGCGGGCACGGGCACTAACAAAATTACTGCTGAAAATCGGTGCCACCATCACCATGGCGGTGATACGAAAAAAAGGCCACAGGTAACTGCCCAGTGCGCCAGTGATTTCAGCAATGCTGAATTCCATCTGCGTCTGCCTAGCCGATCAGAAACGGAATATCTTCAAACAGTCGCTTTGTAAAGCTTATCAGCATGCTCAGCATCCAGGGACCTGCTGTCATCAATACCAGCAAAGTGATAAAAAGCTTGGGAATGAAGGTCAGCGTCTGTTCGTTAATTGATGTCGCAGCCTGGAACATACTCACCAGCAGGCCGACGAACAGGGCGGGCAGCAAAATCGATGCAATCAGCACACTGATTAGCTGCAGAGTTTGTTGCATGACGGTGAGTACAGTTTCCGGAGTCATAGCATTTAAATATAGAAACTTGACGCCAGGGTGCCCATCAGCAGCGCCCAGCCGTCTATTAACACAAACAGCATCAGTTTGAACGGCAGCGAGATCAGCATTGGTGACAACATCATCATACCCATTGCCATCAATACACTGGCAACCACCAGGTCAATGATGAGAAAAGGAATAAAGATCAGAAAGCCGATCTGAAATGCAGTTTTCAGCTCACTGGTGACGAAGGAGGGCAGCAGCAGGCTGTAAGGAATATCCTCCGGTGTCTGCATTTCTTCATAGCCGCCGATAGACGCAAACAGTTCAATATCCGTTTCACGGGTCTGGGCCAGCATGAATTCCTTGAATGGGGCACCGCCACGTTCAAAAGCAGTACTGAACTCAATTTCACCGTCCATGTATGGGATCACGGCTTCGTCATAAGCCTGGCCGAAAATCGGATGCATGATAAAAATGGTCAGGAATAAGGCGAGACCAATCAAAATCTGATTCGAGGGGGTCGACTGTACCCCCATTGCCTGGCGCAGAATGGCCAGCACGATGATGATGCGGGTGAATGAGGTCATCATCATTAACCCTGCCGGCAGCAGGGTCAGCACCGTCATCAGTGCCAGGATTTGCAGGGTCAGACTGTAGCTCTCGCCACCTTCTGTATCGGTCACGGTTAAAGCCGGTATGCCCTGTTCGGCACCCAGCGCCAACATAGGAGACAAAAGCAGTGTCAGTAAGACCAGCAGGCGCATCAGCGTTCTCCCCGCTGTTGCATGATCTGACGTAATTTGCCGGCAAAATCCGGACGCTCTCTGCTGTCAGCAGCTAAGGGTTTTTCCAGTTTATGCAGCAGGTTGACCTGTTGCGGGGTTACGCCGAGTAGCAGCTGTTCGTCACCGATTTGAACCAGCACCGCCCGTTCGCGGGTGCCCAACGGCAGCCCGGCGATGACTCTCATTTTACCGTTGGCGGCAGTATGAAAACTGGTCGTGCGTTTAAGCAGCCAGGCAACGAGTACGATACAGCCCAGCACCAGCACCAGGCCCATCACCGTCTGCAACAGGCTCATCGCTGATAACGGTGATTCGCTTAAAGTCCTTGCGCCTTCCTGCTTTTCGGCGGCATAGAGCGGGAATGAGAGCAGCCAGACACTGCTGCTGAGCAGACATTTTTTCATTATCAGCGTAGCTTTTTAATGCGTTCCGCCGCACTGATCACATCAGTCAGGCGAATACCGAATTTGTCATTAACCACCACGACCTCGCCGTGCGCGATCAGGGTGTCATTCACTAATACATCCATCGGTTCACCGGCCAGACGATCCAATTCCACCACCGAACCCTGACTCAGTTGCAGCAGATTACGAATACTGATGCGGGTGCGGCCGATTTCCATTGATATGGTGACGGGAATGTCCATGACCATGTCGAGATCGACATCTTTTCGTGGCTTGGCCTCATCATCCAGCTGAGCGACCGGGGCCGGGTTGGCCTGTTGCTGCTGGGCTTCGCTATCGGCCTGTTCCTGCAGTGCCTCTGCCCAGGGATCATTATCGTCACCGCCGCCGGCTTCGTCGCTCTGTTCTTCCAGCGCTGCGGCCCATTCGTCGGCCAGAGCCTGATCATCTTGTTTGGTATCTTCACTCATTTTTTCTTACCTTTGTTCAGCTGGTAGCTCGGTGTCTGATCTTTCGGGTGTTCGATAATTTCCTGAATTTTCAGAGCCGCTTTGTCCTCGTGTTCACCATAGCTGGCACGGAACATCGGCACATCCTCCACCATGGTGACAACATGTTTTGGCATATCAATCGGTATGATATCGCCGGCCTTGAGCTTGATGATTTGTTCCAGGCTCAGCGTACTCTGTGCGAGGTTGGCCCAGAGCTCCACCTCGGCAATCTTGATTTCTTCACGCATTGCTTTGGCCCAGCGGCCGTCGTCCATTGAGCGGTCACTCTGCAGACCGGTATCCAGCAGTTCGCGAATCGGTTCCAGCATCGAATAGGGGAAGGTCACGTGGACATCACCGCCGCCGCCATCCAGTTCGACGTGGAAAGTCGAAATTACGACGACCTCACTGGGGCTGACAATATTCGCAAATTGCGGATTCACTTCATGGCTGACAAATTCGAAGTCGACCTCCATCACCGGTGACCAGGCTTCGGTTAAATCACGGAAGCACAAGTTCAGCACCATGTTAATGACGCGCAGTTCGGTCGCTGTGAATTCACGTCCCTCGATACGTGCCTGGAAACGGCCTTCACCACCAAAATAATTGTCGAGAATGGTGAACACCAGCTTGGGTTCCAGCACAATCAGGCCGGTGCCGCGCAGCGGGTGCAGGTGGATCAGGTTGAGACTGGTCGGCACAAACAGCGTATGAACGTATTCAGAAAATTTCATCACCTGAACGCCGCCCACCGAGATTTCCGCCGAGCGTCGCAGCATGTTAAACAGGCTAATCCGCAGATACCGGCCGAAACGTTCGTTTATCATTTCCAGCGTCGGCATCCGGCCACGAATGATTCTTTCTTCGTTACCGAAATCGTAGGGACGCGGCATGCCGGTATCCGGATCGATATTCGATCCGGTTTCGAGTTCGCCGTCGCCCATGCCGTTCAGCAGAGCATCGACTTCATCTTGTGAGAGTATGTCGTGGACAGCCATGGTTATTGCATGAGGAAGCTGGTGAAATACACTGCTTCCAACTCATTCTCCAGAGATGTTTCGGATTTCAGAATCCGGTTAATTGTTTCCAGGCAGGCCTGTTGCAATGCCTGGGTACCTTCGCTGGTCAGCAAACCGTCATAATTTTGACTGTAGAGCAGCATCAGCAATTCGTGCTGGATAGCAGGCAGGTGGGTCTTAACCGCATCAATGACCGCCTGGCTTCGCGCCATCACTTTCATTTTGACCTGCATATATCGTACCTGGCCGCCGCTTTGTTCTGAAAAATTAACAATAAACGGCTCTTCGATCGTGTAGTAAACAGGTGCCTGTTTCACCGGCTCAGTCTGATCAGCAGGCTCGTTTTCACCATTGCCTGTCAGCATAAATACGCCAAAACCAATAACCGCCAGCAACAGAACTGCAATCACAATCACCAGAATCTTGGTGGTTTTATTGTTTTTTTCTTCAGCGACGTCGATATCGTCTTGTTTTTCAGCCATGAACGCCTTCCGTTGTTAAGGTTTGTTTTAAATTAGCAAAGAGTGTGCCGTTATTGCAGGATGAAGCGGGTAAAAAAAACCTGCTCCAGGCCGTTATTACCGGTTTCCTCAGCCAACAGGCCACGAATCCGTTCCAGTGCCTGTTGTTGTAACAGCTCTCTGCCGGCAACAGAAGTGATGGTGGCGTAACTCTGATCGGTAAACAGCAGGCGCAGGGAATCCTGAATCATCGGCAGATGGGTTTGCGCACTCTGAATAATTTCGGGGTCATCTGATTTCAAAGCCACCTTGATTTGCAGATAACGCATCTTTTCTTCACTTTGTTTGAGGAAGTTGATGGTGAATGGATCCTCAATCGCGAAATAGGGTGAAGCGGCAGCGTCGGCAGATTCGGCTGCCTGCAGCGGCAAAGACAGCATCAGACATAGGACGAGGCAGATTGAGATGAGGGGCTGAATCATTGCTTGCTATACTCCCGCTTTTGGAATTGATGAAAATAATGTTGTTGATTATGACAAGCTTGCACTACAGGTTAAAGGGGACAGAGCGTGGCTGACAGACCGAACAAAATTCAACGGGGCTGCAATTGGCTGGATCGTGTGCTCACTGTTCCTCAGTATTTATTGCCGCAGCATACGCTGTCAGTGATGATGCATCGTCTGACCCAGAGTCAGGTAGGCTGGTTCAAAAACGCTTTTATCCGTTTTATTTGCTGGTGGTTCAAAGTCGATCTTGATGAAGCGGCATCGCCTCACTTGCAGGATTATCGTAGTTTTAATGCTTTTTTTACCCGGCCGTTGCGGACCGGGATTCGTCCCATTGCCGAGGGCGATGAGGTGGTGGTATCACCGGTTGATGGCGCTATCAGTCAACTCGGTCCGATTGCTGACGGCCGCATAATCCAGGCCAAGGGGCGCGAATATACAGTGGAAGAACTTGTCGGTGGCGATAAAGCACTGGCCAGTCAATTCAATCATGGGCAGTTTGCGACGATTTATTTGTCGCCTCGGGATTACCACCGTATTCATATGCCGCTGACCGGCAGCCTGACACTTATGCGCTATGTGCCCGGTAAGCTGTTCTCGGTCAATCCGCGAACCGCGAGAGCCGTCCCACGCCTTTTTGCCCGTAATGAGCGTGTAGTGACGGTGTTTGAAACGGATCTGGGCCCGGTGGTCCAGGTGCTGGTAGGCGCGATTTTTGTCGGCAGCATGGAAACGGTCTGGGTCGGTCAGATTACCCCGGCCTATGGTGACGCTGTACGTGAATGGCGTTATGCTGGTGAACAGGCTGTTCGTCTGACCAAAGGGATGGAAATGGGACGTTTCAATATGGGGTCAACGGTGATTTTACTGCTGCCACCTGGTATGAATACATTCCGACCTGACTGGCAGGCGGGTGATGTTATCAAACTCGGACAAGCCATGAATTAATATGCCGACTCCTCACACATCCCATTCCGGTGCGACTTCCCCCAGACAGATAGCCTGGCATGCAGCGGATGTGGCTGAGGTTTTTGAGCGTCTTGACAGCAGCGAACAGGGGCTGTCCGGTGAACAGGCCAGTGAGCGCCTGTCAAAGTATGGTCCTAACCGGCTTCCGGAAGGAGCCCGGCGCGGTCTCTGGCAGCGTTTTCTGTCGCAATGCAATAACGTGTTAATCTATGTCCTGATTGTTGCCGCCGTTATTGTCTTCCTGCTGGGACACTGGGTGGATGGCAGCGTTATCACGGCCGTCATTCTTATCAATGCCCTTATCGGTGTGGTGCAGGAGGGCAAGGCGGAGGATGCCATTGCCGCCCTGGGGCGGATGCTTACCGCCAGTGCCGTGGTCAAACGTGATGGCAGCAAAATCACGCTCAGTGCTGACAATCTGGTGCCCGGTGATATCGTGTTTTTGCAGGCCGGTGATAAGGTGCCGGCTGATTGCAGGCTGATAAAGGCAAAAAATCTGCAACTGCAGGAAGCGGTACTGACCGGTGAATCGATGCCGGTGGATAAAAGTGCCGATGCCGTCGACCCAGCCACTCAGCTCGCTGATCGTCAATGCATTCTTTACTCGGGCACGCTGCTGACTTTCGGTCAGGCGACCGGGGTCGTGATCGCAACCGGTGCCGATACCGAATTGGGCAGAATCAGTAGCCTGCTGTCAGAAGTGCAGGAAATCTCCACGCCGCTGTTAAAACAAATCGCCTTATTCAGCCGCCAACTCAGCCTCATGATTGTCCTGATTGCCGCGCTGACCATGGTGGTCGGCATACTGGCTCATCAGTATTCCCTTAGCAGTATGTTTATGGCAGCGGTCAGTGTCGCGGTGGCAGCGATTCCGGAAGGGCTGCCGGCGATTATGACCATCACACTCGCTATCGGCGTACAGAAAATGGCGACCAGAAAAGCCATTATCCGCAGTCTGCCGGCGGTGGAAACGCTGGGCTCAGTCACGGTTATCTGCACCGATAAAACCGGCACCCTGACCCGTAATGAGATGACCGTCACCGAGATGCTGACAGGCAAAGGACAGGGTTATCAGCTGACTGGCAGCGGCTATGATCCGCATGGTGATATCAGGCAGGGCGATAAAACGGTAGATGCCGAATCATGTCCTGAGCTGCAGCAGCTCATTAGAGCCGGTCTTTTGTGTAACGATGCGCGTCTGTTGCACAGGGATGATCGCTGGCAATGCGAAGGTGATCCGACGGAAGGCGCGCTGCTGAGTCTCGCCGCCAAAGCCGAGTTTGAAAGCCTCTATGAAGAAGAATCCCGGCCCAGACTGGATATCATTCCTTTCGAGTCGGTGCATCAGTTTATGGCGACGCTGCATCACGACCATCAGGGGCGGCATTTTTGCTATCTCAAGGGCGCTCCCGAACGTGTGCTGGCAATGTGCCGCTATCAGTCCGATGGAGAGACACTGGATTTGGCCTATTGGCAGCAGCAGGTCAAGGAGCTGGCTTCCAAAGGGCAGCGCGTGCTGGCTCTGGCAAGTCTGGATTTTGAGGGGCAAAAAAATGAGCTCGATTTTGAGGATGTGCAGCAGGGACTGACGTTGCTGGGACTGGTGGCGATGATGGACCCGCCGCGGGAAGATGCGATTGAGGCCGTAAAACTATGTCAGGATGCTGGCATTGAGATAAAAATGATTACCGGCGATCACAGTGATACGGCAGCGGCCATCGCTGAAAGAATGGGCATGGCCTCGGCGGTTATCAGTGGTAATGACATTGAACAACTGGACGCGTCGGCTTTGTGCCGGGTTGTTAAAGAAAAGTCGGTGTTTGCCAGGGCTACCCCCGAACATAAACTGAAACTGGTTAAAGCCCTTCAGCAAAATGGGGAGGTGGTGGCGATGACCGGCGATGGCGTCAATGACGCGCCGGCATTGAAGCGGGCTGATATTGGCACCGCCATGGGCCTGAACGGGACCGAAGTGGCCCGTGATGCCTCAGATATGGTGCTGGCCGATGATAACTTTGCTTCCATCGTCGATGCAGTGGAGGAAGGGCGCACGGTTTACGATAATCTGACCAAGGCGATTCTGTTCATTCTGCCCACCAGTGCCGGCGAAGCCTTGATTATTATTGCCGCGATTATGATGGGAGTGATGTTGCCGATTACACCGGTGCAGATCCTCTGGGTCAACATGATTACCGCGGTCACGCTGGGGCTGGCACTGGCTTTTGAGCCATCTGAGCCCGGGTTGATGGCACGTCGGCCGCGAGCCAGGCAGACACCGTTGCTGACGATGGATTTGATTCGTCGTATTGCCTTTGTCTCCGTGGTGATGATGCTGGGCAGTTTTGCGCTGTTTATGACGCATTTAGAGTCCGGTCACAGCCTGGAAGCGGCGCGGACGGTCGCGGTGAATACATTGGTGATGTTTGAGGTGTTCTATCTGTTTAACACGCGCTTTCTGACTGCACCGGTACTGAACAAAAATGGATTGTTTGGCAATCACATTGCCTTGCTCGCGGTGGGAGTCTTATTGATTTTTCAGTTGGGCTTTACTTATCTGCCGCCGATGCATTTCCTGTTCGGCAGCGCGGCGATAGGTGCCCAGAGCTGGCTGCAGATCGTGCTGGTGGCGTCAGTGATTTTATGGCTGGTGGAGCTGGAAAAAATGCTGATAAGACGAAAACAACGCGCATAAAAAAGCCGGCATTAAGCCGGCTTTTTTACTATTGAGTCTGAACTCAGACGTTATTGCGCCAGAGGTGACAGGAGTCATCCTGAATACGGCTGACTTCTTCCGGTCCCCAGGTACCGGCAGGGTAAGTATGGATAAAGTCTTTATCCTTAGCCCATTTGTTGAGAACCGGGTCAACCACTTTCCAGGCCAGATTGACTTCATCCGAGCGCAGGAACAGGGAACGGTCACCCTGAATCGCATCCAGAATCAGTGCTTCATAGGCATCCAGGCGGTGCTTATTCTCATCCGATTCAACCGTTTCCAGTGCAACAGTATGGCTCTTGAGTTCCAGTCCCGGTTGCTTGGCCTGCAGCTCAATACGCAGGGTATTGTCCGGTTGCAGCCCCATCACGATCCAGTTGGCATGGCTGTCACCAATCTTGGTGTCTTTGAACAGTTCCTGCGGCGGCTTTTTAAAGCGAATAGCGATCATCGCTTTTGATTCCGGCATGCATTTACCTGTGCGCAGATAGAACGGCACACCACGCCAGCGCCAGTTGTCGATGTAAACCTTCATCGCTGCATAGGTTTCGGTGACACTGTCATTCGGGACTTCTTCATCTTCCAGGTAACCGGGTTCCGGTTTGCCGTTGACTTCACCGGCGGCGTACTGACCACGGAAAGCATGCTGATCGACGATATCTTCGGTAATCGGACGAATCGCCTTCAGCACTTTGACTTTCTCATCGCGCAGAGATTCATCATCAAGATCGGCGGGCGGTTCCATCGCTACCAGCGCCATGACCTGCATCAGGTGACTCTGGATCATGTCACGCAGCGCCCCGGAATCATTGTAGTAACCGGCACGACCGCCTACGCCCTGTTCTTCAGCATGGGTGATTTGAACATGATCGATGTAGTTGCGGTTCCACAGTGGTTCCAGCAGCAGATTGGCAAAGCGGAATACAAAAATATTCTGAACGGTGCCTTTACCCAGGTAGTGATCAATGCGGTAAGTCTGTTCTTCGGTAAAGTTCTTACGCAGCACTGTTTCCAGTTCTTCAGCACTTTTCTGGTCGAAACCGAAGGGTTTTTCGACCACCAGATGGCGCCAGCCATCGTCTTCTTTGTTCATGCCGACGGCGGCCAGTTGATCACCCACCACACCGAACAGCGCCGGGCTGATTGAAAGATAGAACACGATGTTTTGTGGGAAACCGTTTTCTTCGCTAATCAGCTTTTTCAGCTCGTGGTAGCTGAAAGCATCATTGATATCGCATTTGAAGTAGTGAACGCGATCCAGAAACTTGTTGAGAAGGTCGTTATCGACACCGCCGCGTGCTTTGGGAGAGACAAACTCGGTAACTTGTTGTTTCCACTCGTCCTGTGCTGCTTCACGACGACCCATGCAGATAATGCGGGTATCATCGGTTAGCCTGTTTTCTGCATCGAGGTGATACAGAGCCGGTAACAATTTTTTCTTCGATAAGTCGCCGGTGGCGCCAAAAATAACAATTGTACAAGATTGCATGATTTCTCCCGTTGCAGGCTATAACTCAGCCTTTGACCGTATATAATTTGCAGAATTGTACAATTTTTGGGAGATTTGCGTGCGAAAAATTCTATTTGCCAGCAGTGAAGTGCACCCGCTGATGAAGACGGGAGGGCTGGCTGATGTGTCTGCCAGTCTGCCGATTGCACTGCGTGAACACGGTCAGGATGTGCGCATTATCATGCCGGCCTACCGTCAGTGTTTAAAGCAACTGGAGCAAATGGAAAAGGTCGCTTCAATCAAGCTCGACGGCTATCATCTGCCTGTCGATATTCTGCAGACCACGCTGCCGGACAGCGATGTGCTCTTATGGTTGTTGCACTCGCCGTATCACTTTGATCGCGATGGCGGCCCCTACAGTCATCCCGACGGCAGCGACTGGCATGACAATGCGGCGCGTTTTGCGCTGTTGTCACGAGCTGCTGCTGCGATTGCGATGAATGAAGCCGGCCTCGGCTGGCAGCCCGATATCCTGCACTGCAATGACTGGCAGACCGGGCTTGCGCCAGCCTTGATAGCGGCTAGAAAAAACCGTCCTGAAACCGTTTTCACCATCCATAATCTGGCTTATCAGGGGCTGTTTCCCGCTGACGCGTTCCAGGCATTGGATTTACCCGACACGCTCTGGCAAATGGAAGGGCTGGAATTTTACGGCCTGTTGTCGTTTATGAAAGGCGGGCTGATTTTTGCCGATCAGATCACGACCGTCAGCCCGACCTATGCCGATGAAATCTGCACTTATGAATTCGGTTACGGGCTTGAAGGCTTGCTGGCTTACCGGCGGCAGCAGGGGAGATTGAGCGGGATTCTTAACGGTATTGATTACCATATCTGGAATCCAGAAACCGATCCGTTCATCAGCAAGCGCTATTCGCTGAGCCGGATCCGTAATAAAGCCGCCAACAAGGCCGCGTTACAGAAACAGTGTTTCCTGCCCGACAACAAAGACAGCCTGCTCATCGGCCTTATCAGCCGGCTGGTGTCGCAGAAAGGCATTGACCTGGCGATTGAAGCCATGGCGCGTGTGCTGGAAGCGGGTCATGATGTGCAACTGGTCTGTCTGGGTAGTGGTGAAGCCCAGTTTGAGCAGGATTTACGTGTGTTGCGGGCGAAGTACCCGGATCGGGTAGCGGTGACAATTGGCTATGACGAGGCCTTGTCGCATCAGATTGAGGCCGGTGCCGATGTGTTTATGATGCCCTCCCGGTTTGAACCCTGCGGGCTCAATCAGATGTATAGTCTGCGCTACGGCACGCTGCCGATAGTTCGCAATACCGGCGGCCTTGCCGATACCGTGGTTGACGCCAGCGAAGAAAACCGCAAAGCTGGTATAGCCAATGGCTTCTGTTTTGATGAGGCCTCGGTCAAGGCGCTGGAACAAGCCCTGCTGCGAGCTGTCGCATTGTTCGCCAGGCCGCGGATATGGCGCAGCATGATGCTCGTTGCAATGCAGCACGACTTCAGCTGGGAAAACAGCGCCAATGCCTATATCAATCTCTATCACCATATTGTTAACCGGTAATCTATGACTGACTATCAGCCTGTACTCAGTACAGTCGACAATTTGTCTTTGCTCAGCGACAAAGAGCTGCGCCAGCATGTCCGTTTTCTCGGCCATATACTGGGCGAGGTGCTGGATGAACGCGCCGGGCGGGAAGTATACGAAACCGTCGAACGACTGCGTAAATGCTTTATTAACCTGCGCAAGGACGACAACGCAGGCTTGCGAACCGAACTGCTGAGCTTTCTGAATACGCTTGACGAGACCACGCTGCGTGAAGTCATTCGTGCTTTCAGTATGTATTTCAGTCTGGTCAACACGGCTGAAGAAGCCTTCAATTACCACAACCGGATGACGCAACTGCGTAACGGCGGCGACCTGTGGGAAGGTTCCTATCTCGATACATTGCGCCAGTTCAAGCAGGCGGGGGTATCACTGGCACAATTGCAGCCATTGCTGGATTCGCTGGTGTATATGCCGGTGTTTACTGCGCATCCGACCGAATCCAAGCGCCGTACGGTGATGGAAATCCTGCGCCGTATCTTCCTGCTGGATGAGCAACTGACCAATGAGCCGCTGACCGCGTTTGATGAAGAGCGCACCCGCAAGGAAATCAAAAAACAAATCCAGTTGCTGTGGTCGACTGATGAAGTCCGGGCGGTCAAACCCACCGTCCGCGATGAAATCAAAAACGGCTTGTATTACTTCAATGTCAGCCTGTTCGATGCCGTACCACGCACTTATCGCAATCTGGAAAATGCGATTCGTCGGGTTTATCAGGATGAGATCGAAGCAGGGCAGGAATTTAAAGTCCCCGGGTTTGTGAAGTTCGGTTCCTGGATCGGGGGTGACCGCGACGGGAATCCCTTTGTCACCGCCGAAACCACCGAAATGGCGATCCAGCTGCAGAAACGCACTGTGATTCGTCGTTATCTGGAAGATGTGACCCGGCTGAGCTACATCCTGACCCATTCACAGCCGCTTTGCTGGATCAGTGATGCACTGGCAGAGGATATCGCCGAATCGGAGAAACGCTATGCCGGTGCCTTCCGCGCCAAACCGGATCGCTTTCTCAATGAGCCATACCGTCGCAAGCTCTACATGATGCGCCATCGGCTGGAAGATAACCTGCGTCTGTTACAGCAATATTTTCGTCCTGATCTGGAGCCTACTGCGCTGGGACTGGCCTATGCCAATGAGGATGAATTGCTGGAGGATCTCAAACTTATCTATGACTCACTGGTCGAGAATGGTGATAAGGAACTGGCCGGTGCGGAGCTTAACGATTTAATTCGCCTGGTTGAAACCTTCGGTTTCTATCTCTACCACCTTGATGTCCGCCAGGAATCGACCCGGCACAGCGAAACCCTGGCCGAGGTACTGCAAGCTACCGGCCTGCAGCAGAATTATCTGCAACTCGATGAAGCAGGCCGTCAGCAGTTATTAACTGACTTGTTGTCTCAACCCAGTCTGCCGGACCTGCCGACATTGGATTCAGATAATCAGGAAGTACTCAATGTCTTTACATTGATGAACCGACTGCATAGCGAAGTCAGCAGCAAAGCGTTTGGCAGCTATGTGATTTCGATGACTCATCAGGCCAGTCATATTCTGGAAGTGTTGATGCTGGCACGATTTGCCGGCCTCTGCGGTGTCGGTGACAACGGTGACAGTTTCTGTCAGGTACGAGTTGCGCCGTTATTTGAAACCATTGAAGACTTGGGCCATATCGAACCGGTCATGTCTTCTCTGCTGGAAAACCCGGTTTACCGGCGTCTACTGGCAGACTCGGGCAATCTGCAGGAAGTGATGCTGGGCTATTCGGATTCCTGTAAGGACGGCGGTATTCTCGCTTCCGGCTGGAATCTGTTCCAGGCGCAGAAGAAAATCTCCCGACTGACCCAGCAGCATGAAGTGGAATGCCGCATGTTCCATGGCCGTGGCGGGACAATCGGTCGCGGCGGAGGCCCCACACATGATGCGATCCTTTCGCAGCCGATGGGCACTGTACACGGACAGATTAAATTCACCGAACAGGGTGAAGTCTTGTCGTTCAAATACGGTAATGTTGAAACAGCTGCCTATGAATTAGGTATGGGCGTATCTGGCCTGATGAAAGCCTCACGCAGTCTGGTAACTGAAATCGGCCAGGTTGAACCGGCCTATCTTGATATCATGCAGAATCTCACCAGAACCGGTGAAACCAGCTATCGCAAACTGACCGAAGATACCGCCGGTTTCCTCGATTATTTCTATGAGGTCTGTCCGGTCACCGAAATCGGCATGATGAATATTGGCTCGCGCCCCTCGCATCGTAAACCCGGTGACCGATCCAAGTCTTCAGTCCGTGCTATTGGCTGGGTTTTCTCCTGGGCACAGTCACGACATACCCTGCCGGCCTGGTACGGCATCGGTAGCGCCCTGGAAGCCTGGCATCAGGGTGACGAGGATAAGATCGCGATTCTGCGCCAGATGGTTAAGCAGTGGCCATTTTTCCGCGCCTTGCTCAGTAACACCCAGATGTCGCTGGCCAAAGCCGATATGAATATCGCCCGCCGCTACGCGGCCCTGTGCGAGGATGCTTTTCAGGGACAGCAGGTGTTTGAACTGATTGCGGCTGAATATCACAAGACCGTCAAACAGGTGCTGCTGGTGGTTGAAGCGGATCATCTTCTGGCTGAACTTCCCTCGCTGAAAAGTTCTCTGCGTAGGCGTGAACCTTATCTGGATCCGATTAATTACATTCAGATTCTGTTGTTGCAGCGGTACCGGGATACGTCCGAGTCAGAACAGGAACGCCAGCGCTGGTTGGATCCTTTACTACGGACGATAAGTGCGATTTCGGCGGGGATGCGGAATACCGGATAGGCCTTTATCGACCTGAGGTAGAAGACGAAAAGCCTCACCATAACCCCGTCATTGCGAGGCCTTAAGGCCTCGCAATCTCCCGGAACCGGTTTTTGACTGGAACGGGGACGCTGCCGCGGGGCGTTCATTTATTTTGCTCGCCCACAAATTCATTGGGAATGAATTTGGACGCTGGAGGCGCCCGGAGGGTGAGCGACAGGGATGTCGCGAGTCAAAATAAACCGTTGAGTTCTGACCTGAACGCTCGTATTTCGCCTTGATGGCGAGTCAGGAAAGATATTCGCCACGTCCCTGAGGCTCACCTGCAAGCAGGTTGCTTCGCAATTCAAAATCGTTCCTGACGATTTTGTGTGCGCCCATTTCCCTGACTCGCCATTAAGGCGAAACGATCAACCGTAACAAGAAGCGATGCTGATGAAATAGAAACTGAGCGCACTAGATGCGATCAGATTGACTTTGCTGACTATCCAAAAGCCTTACCGTTGACTGTGTGGTCAACATTATCAACAACACCGCCGCCCCGAATACATACAAACCAGGATGAATCTTGATACTGGCGATGGCACCCATCTTGACGGTGACAATCAGCATCGCCACCACCATCACATCCAGCATCGCCCAGCGGCCATAATCATGCATCAGCCGCAACAGCTTCATTTTAATCGGGTGAGGTTTGTCATCGGATTGCAGCAACTTGAACAGCAGGACAATTTTGGCAAAGGGTATCAACACACTGAAGCAGCCGATGACGATAAACAGAATGAACTGGCCCGCTTTCCAGAGTTCGATGATGCCGGAGATGACGGAAAATTCGTTACTGATAACCATAAGCTGGGTAATCGTCAGCATGGGCAGAAACAGGCCGGCCAGCAGCAGGCCGCTGCTGATAAGCAGCAGCCAGCGCAGTAACAAGAGTTTGCGAGGCGTTGTGAGGCTGTCAGGCACGATCTTTTTTGGCGATATAGCGCGGTTTGTCTTTATTCTTTTTTTTGTTGCTCTTGGCCTGTGGTGCCAAGCCCTGCATTTTTCGCACCGGCAGGGCCTTGCCGATATGATGCTCAACCCGTTGCAGGTTTTTCTGATCATGAGGTTCGACCAGGTTGACCGCATTGCCGGGCTGACCGGCGCGGCCAGTGCGGCCGACACGGTGAATATAAATATCACCGCGGAACGGCACATCGTAATTAATCACATGACTGACCTGCGGCAAATCCAGACCACGTGAAGCCACATCGGTCGCGACCAGAACCTTGATCGTTCCCTGACGGAATTTGCGGGTGCGTTCGCGTCGATCGGCCTGTGAATAATCACCATGAATCACCTGCGCCGAGATATTCTGTGACTGCAGATAATCAGCGACTTCCATTGCGCGTTCTTTTTTATTGCAGAAAACCAGCGCGCTCTGACATTCAGGCAGTTGGATTGTCGCCTTAAGCAGGGCGAGTTTGTGCTCTCTGTTATCGGCCAGATACACGGTTTGACTGACCTGCTGCGCATACTGATTAGCCGCATCAATTTCGATGCGGTGGGCTTCCGGCAGTAGCGCTTTGGCAAATAAATCAACACCGGCGCCAGCCAGCGTGGCAGAGAATAATGAGGTCTGGAATGCGGTCTGGATAGCGGCCAATACAGTGGCGACATCCGGCCCCTGACCCATGTCGAGCATACGGTCGGCTTCATCAATAACCACATATTCCACTGCGGACAGATCGGCCTGTTCCTGTTCAAGCAGTTGTAGCATGCGACCCGGTGTCGCAATGATAATGTCACAGCCTGCTTGCATGTACGCCACCTGCGCCGCCGGCGACTGCCCGCCAGTCACCATTGCCACACGGGGTGAAATGGCGCTGGCCATACGTTGAATCACATGCTGGGTCTGGAACGCGAGTTCGCGGGTCGGAGCCAGAATCAGGGCCCTGGCAATGCGACCATCAGCGGGTTCATCCAGCAGTTTCTGCAATAGCGGCATGACAAACGCCAGGGTCTTACCGGTACCGGTGGCGGCACAGGCCAGCACATCCTCACCCGCCAGCAGGGGCGGAATGGCCTCCTGCTGGACCGGGGTGGGGGTGGTAAAGCCTTCAGCAGCCAACGCATCAAGCAATGGCTGGTCAAGCATCAAGTCATCAAAGGTCATTGATGGGAAATCCTGAAAGCCTGCACCTGGTTTTGCATCATCATCGGCACGATGACCAGATTTTTCTCCGGCATGACGGTGTGATCGGCGCTGCCCTGTTCAAACTCAATCAGGGTCTCACTGCTACCGGTTGGTGTGATCAAAAGCAGACGGCCTTTCATCCAGTCAGTCACGAGGTAGTTACCTCTACCATCGGCTTCAACACCATCAAGATTACCCACCGGGCTGCCGTCACCCAGGCTCTGAATGTCCCGGCTTTCCAGATCGATCACCTTCAGGTGTCCCGGGACTTCGGTGGCAAAGCCATCGCTCATTTCACCCCAACTGCCCACGACCAGTTTATTGTCTTCGACCAGCAGGCCGTTGGGCGCTTCCAGTTGTGAGTCATCCATCCATAATGAAAATTCACCATCGGCCAGCCGGTAAATCCGGTTGGTCATCATGTCACTGACATACACACGACCCTGTTGATCGATGGCGACATCATTGAGAAATTTGGCCTGCTCAGCGGGATAGCGTTCAGTGATGGTTCTGCTGTTCATATCAATCACCACCAGTTCATCGATATCCGCTACATAGAGCAGGTCGTCCTTGATGGCGAGCCCTTTGGGCGCATCCAGGCCGTCGATCCAATACAAATCTTCAATCTCACCTTCATCAGAAAGCTGGCTGATAAAGCCGTTGCCATCAACCGCATCCGGGGCGCCGTTGACGTTGGACACATACAGCGCATCACTACCCGGATGGTAAATCACGGATTCCGGAGCCTGCAGTTCAGTGGTAGTTTTCCAGGCTGGGGTCAGCGTGGTCGAGGCACTGGCAATTGAGGTGCTGAGCACCGTCGCCAGCAGCGCGGATAAAAGTTTCATTGTTACCTCCCTTATTCAGATAAACGCATAATAACAGGCACCTGACATCAATGCTCAAGCGCTCAATACCATCAGACTGCCGCCGACCATGACCAGGCAGGCAGCGAGCCGTCTTAACACCTGTTTTTCATTGAAAATGCGGTAGCCCAGGAATACCTGTAAGACCATACTCAATTGAAACAGTGCCAGTGAATAAGCCACCAGTAACTGCGAAAACACCAGCATGGTCATAAACTGCATCAGAAAAATCAGGCAGCCAAGGTAGATAAAGGGATAAACCTGGTCGCGTGCCAGGGCCATATCGGCCTTGAAGTTGTCATGGACAAACATTAACTGGGCAAGTCCCGCCAGCGGCAGACCCAACAGACACCAGAATACGGTGGTCGGCAGGGCACCACCATCGACCACCGCATTTTTGAGGGGCAGGGTCCCAACCGAAAATAACAGAATTGACAGAAAGCGGAACTGCACGCCTTTTTGCAAAAACAGCCGCCATACGCCGCCCTGACGCGTTTTGGGTGGAAACAGAAACACACTGCCGGCCACAATCACAAACACCCCGGCAAACCCCTGCAGGCTGGGCACCTCACCCAGAAACACCAGCGCCAGCAGCATGGAGATCACCACCTTGTAAGCATTCAGCGGACCGAATACCGACAGGTCGGTTTTTGATAGTGACATTACCAGAAACAGGGTGCCGGCCATATCCAGCAGCGCAGCAAAAAAAATATTGACCCAGAAATGCGGCGTTAACTGAAATGGGTTAAACGTAAACAGCAGCGGCAGGCAAATGATTGCCAGCACGACATAGGAAGCGAAAACAATAAAAAAGGGGTGCAGGCCCCGATGAGTCAGCTGTTTCTGAAAAACATTAGCAAAGGCCGAGAACAGCAGGCGCCCCAGCACCACGAGAATTTCCAACGGTGATTATTCCCCGGTGGAAACGCTGCGATATTGCTGATTAGGACTGACCTGGTAATGGTTAAAAATACGGAATTGATTGTCTTTATCAAAGCTGACAACAGTAAAGTTGTCTTTCTTGGCACCCATCTCCATACCGGGTGTACCGACCGGCATTTGTGGTACCGAAAGACCGGTAACAGGGGGCTTTTCGACCAGCAATCGTTTGATATCCTGTGCCGGCACATGACCTTCAATCAGGTAACCATTGATCACCGCAGTGTGGCATGAGCGCATCACGGTCGGTACGTTTTGCCGCGGTGCGACGGCTTCAAGATTATGAGTGACTTCGTCGACCACGGTAAAGTCGTGTTTTTTCAAGTGCTCAATCCACTTATGGCAGCACTGGCAATTGGGGCTGCGATAAACGGTGATTTGAGTCGGTTCAGTCAGCGCTTGCTGGACTTTATCCCATTCGCTGTCGGCAGCCAGCGGCAGGCTGATCAGCATCATAAGCGCAATTAAATATTTCATCATAGGTATTCAACCAATATATCTTTATCGTGGCTCTGTGCTTCCACATGTGACAGGGCGGTCATCACCGCTTTTTCATTACTGCCGTCAATCTCTTCGGGCAAAGTATGGACGCTGATAGCTGCCTGTTCGAACAGAGATAAATCAGACTGATTTTCCAGGCTGGGGTTCAGCCATAATTCGGCTTTGTTGCTCAGCACTTCTTCCTGCGCTTGTTTGAGCCCCTCTGCTGTAAAAATAAGAAACAGCATTAATTTTTCTCAATCGCGAGATAGGATTTCTCGGAAATCGCTGTCCAGGCATCATCTTTCTCACGGAAAGCCTGATAGGCGTCATAGATACGCTTGAAGGCGGGGTCAGCGGCGGCTTCCTCGGCCAGTGTTTCGTCAGTCATGGTTTGCAGTTTTGCCAGCACATCATCCGGGAAACGCTGGATCTGAATATCCTCACGGGCCTGCAATTCTTTCAGTGCCGTCAGGTTTTTTTGTTCCATTTCCGACAGCATCAATACATTCTCAGACTCAGCAGCATGGGTGATGATGGCCTGTAAATCCGGTGTCAGGCTGTCCCAGGCGCGCTTGTTGACGGTCAGTTCCAGTACAGTGCCCGGTTCATGCCAGCCGGGATAGTAATAGTATTTGGCAGCACGATACAGCCCCATGCGCTGATCATGGTAGGGGCCAATCCATTCAGTGGCATCAATCGTATTGCGTTCCAGCGCCGTATAGACTTCGCTGCCTGCCAGTAACACCGGATTACCACCGGCTTTGGCCAAGACTTTGCCGCCAAGCCCTGGGATCCGCATTTTCAGCCCTTTAAGATCTTCAACCGAATTGATTTCCTTGTTAAACCAGCCACCCATCTGCACGCCGGTATTTCCGAGTGGGAAGGGCACGACGTGGAATGGTTCATAGACTTCACGCCACAACTCCAGACCACCACCATGATAGAGCCAGGCATTCATCCCCCGCGGTGTCATGCCGAAGGGAACAGTTGAGAAAAACTGTGCTTCCGGGACTTTACCGGCCCAGTAATAGGCGCTGCCATGACCCATCTCCACGGTGCCCTGAGACACCGCATCAAAAGTCTGTAATGCCGGGATCAACTCGCCGCCGGCATAGACCTTGATGTTAATACGGCCATTGGACATGGCGTGTACATGTTCGGCAAAACGCTCTGCACCTTCCTGCAATACCGGGAAACCCGGTGGCCAGGTGGTCACCATTTTCCAGTTATAGGTTTTGTTACTGACAGCGGCACTGGTGCCGGCTTCGTCTTCGGGGCCACAGGCGCTCAGCATCAGTGCCAGCAGGCCCGGCAGCAAATAACGCAGAAAAGCAGGCTTTAACATGGTGGTTTCCTTATAAGACGTCTAACTTAGCATAGGCCAGCACCAGCCATTTACTGCCAGCATGTTTGAAATTGACCTGTACCCTAGCATTTTTTCCGGCACCTTCGGTATCAATGACAGTACCGGGACCGAATTTCTGATGCATAACCTGCTGACCGGTTCTGAGCCCGGCCTCATTGAGCTCCGCACCGGCGGCATTGCTGACCGTTTTCAGGCCGGGGGTGATGCGATTACTCCGGGCCCTGACTTCTTCGATACATTCCATCGGTAATTCCGCGAGAAATCGTGACGGCCGTTGAATCAACTCCTGGCCATAGAGAAAACGCTGCTCGGTATAAAGCAGATAAAGGGTCTGGCGGGCGCGGGTCATACCCACATAACAAAGGCGGCGTTCCTCGGCGAGCCGCAGCGGATCATCACTGGATTTCTGCCCCGGAAACAGGCCTTCCTCCATGCCCACCATGAACACCACCGGGAATTCCAGCCCCTTGGCTGAATGCAATGTCATCAGCTGAACGCAGTCTTCCCAGCGGTCACCCTGATTTTCACCGGCTTCCAGTGCGGCATGGGCGAGGAAGGCATCCAGTTCAGTGAGGTTTTGTTCTTCCTCTTCCTGCGGGCGGACAAACTGACGGGTCGCACTGATGAGCTCATCCAGGTTCTCAATGCGGCCCTGGCCTTTTTCGCTTTTGTCTTTGGCAAAGTGATCGCGCAGGCCTGATTCGTCAATAACCAGTTGGGTCAACTCATGCAGCGGCATATCCGGCTGTTCGGGTGTCAGCGAATCAATCAGCGTAATAAAGCCGGCCAGTGCGTTACCGGCGCGGGCACTGAAAGCTTTAGCCTCCAGCATTTCCAGCGCGCTCTGCCACATCGACAGGTCGCGTTCACGGGCAACCTGACGCAGCTGGGTTAGCGTCGCAGCGCCGATACCACGGGTAGGGGTGTTAACGATACGTTCAAACGCGGCATCATCACGACGGTTGGCAATCAAACGCAGGTAAGACAGTACATCCTTGATTTCGGCGCGTTCGAAGAAGCGTAAGCCACCATAAACCCGGTAGGGCATCGCGACCTGCAACAGGGCTTCTTCAATGACCCGTGACTGAGCGTTGGAACGGTAAAGTACCGCACAATCACTGCGGCGACCGCCATCATCGACCCATTTTTGTACCTGACCGACCAGATAGGATGCTTCATCCCGTTCATTGAAAGCGTTGTAAACCTGGATAGGGCAGCCGTCGTCATCTTCGGTCCAGAGCTCCTTGCCCAGACGTTCACTGTTATTGGCAATGACCGCATTGGCAGCTTTCAGAATATTGCCGGTGGAACGGTAGTTCTGTTCCAGCCGCACAGTGGCCGCACCGTGGTAATCCTTGTCGAATTGCTGGATATTCTCGATGCGGGCGCCGCGCCAGCCGTATATCGACTGATCGTCGTCACCGACGATAAACAGTTTGCCGCTGTCGCCGGCCAACAGCCGCAGCCAGGCGTATTGCAGGGTATTGGTATCCTGAAACTCGTCGACCAGGATCTGGCCAAAGCGTTGCTGGTACTGCGCCAGAATATCGGGGCGTTTCAGCCAGAGCTCATGGCAGCGCAGCAGGATTTCACCGAAATCAATCAGCCCGGCACGCTGACAGGCTTCCTCGTAGGCCTTATAGATAGCCAGCATTTTTTGCGAGTAGGGATCATTACCGGCCTGGATATCTTTGGCGCGTAAGCCTTCATCTTTCTGCGCATTGATATACCACTGCGCTTGTTTCGGCGGCCACTGGGCTTCATCCAGTTCCATGCCACGAATAATACGTTTGAGCATGCGCAACTGATCATCACTGTCCAGGATTTGAAAGCTCTGTGGCAAATCCGCATCTTTCCAATGCGCCCTTAACAGACGGTGTGCCAAACCGTGGAAGGTACCTACCCACATACCACCGGGCGGATAGCCGAGCATGTCTTCAATCCGGCCGCGCATTTCAGCCGCCGCTTTATTGGTAAAAGTGACTGCGAGAATATTCGCGGGGGAAAAACCTTCGGCCTGAATCAGCCAGGCAATGCGGTGCACCAGAACGCGGGTCTTACCACTGCCGGCACCGGCCAGAATACGGGCATGACCCAATGGTGCGGCGACGGCCTCACGTTGGGGTTTATTCAGATCGTTGAGTATTTCGGAAACATCCATTCTTTGGTTTGCGTTGGCTTTTATTTCAGGCCGTTGCCGAATCGGCGGGCGGGCACGGCAGAGTGATAGACGGGCGCAGACAAGCGGGGGTTCCGCGCACAATAAGCATCAGCTGCGAGGCAGCCCCACACCCGGGGGTGTGGGGAATGGACATCATTACAGATTACTGTCCAGGAAAGCTGCCAGCTGGGATTTGGTTAAAGCACCCACTTTAGTCGCTTCCACTTCACCGTCCTTGAACAACATCAGGGTCGGAATACCACGGATACCATAACGTGGCGGCGTGTCCTGGTTTTCATCGATGTTCAGTTTGCACACTTTGAGTTTGCCGGCATATTCGCCGCCGATTTCTTCCAGCACAGGCGCAATCATTTTGCATGGACCACACCATTCTGCCCAGTAGTCAACCAAGACAGGAACGTCGGACTGTAATACTTGGCTGTCAAAGTCGCCATCGGTCACGTTGGTGACGTTTTCGCTCATGTTTTATCTCCAGTGGTATATAAAGTATCGTTGGATTATACCGATGCCTGGCGAGGCTGTATCTTCAAACCTGCATTTCAGGCTGACTTAGGTATATACTCCCATGCGATAGAGCCTAACATTTTTTCCTATCATCAACGCTAATGCAAGTATTTATATGAGTGCACATCTAACTGACCAGGCCTTCAAAACCCTGCCCCTTAACTCCGCTTTGCAGGCTGGCCTGGACCAGGCAGGTTTCGAGTTCTGTACCCCCATCCAAGCCCAGTCCCTGCCATTATTACTGCAGGGCAAAGACGTGGCCGGCCAGGCCCAGACAGGGACGGGTAAAACCATCGCTTTTCTGCTGGCCACTTTTCAGCGCCTGCTGGAAACGCCGGCCCCTGAAAACTGGGATGGAAAACAGCCACGCGCGCTGATTCTGGCGCCAACCCGCGAACTGGCGATTCAGATCATGAAAGATGCCGAGTTGCTGAATGCGGAGGCTGGTCTGCGCATTGCCATCGCGCACGGTGGCAAGGATTACCAGAAACAACGTGATGCACTGAGTGACGGCTGCGATGTTTTAGTCGGTACGCCGGGGCGGCTGCTTGATTATCACAAACAGCGCGTATTCAGCCTGAAGTTTATCGAGGCGATGGTGCTGGATGAGGCTGACCGCATGTTTGATCTGGGCTTTATCAAAGACGTGCGCTATTTCCTGCGTCGTATTCCGGCACCTGATAAACGTTTGGGCATGCTGTTCTCAGCCACGCTCAGTTACAAGGTCAGTGAGCTGGCTTATGAGCATATGAATAACCCGGAAAAAGTGCAGGTCGAGCCGGAAAAGATGATGGGCGATCGCATCGAGGAGTGGGTCTATTACCCGGCCAATGATGAAAAGGTCCCGTTACTGCTGGCATTGATTGAGCGTTTGCAGCCAGAGCGCAGCATTATTTTCGTTAATACCAAGCATGTGGCAGACAGGGTCTGGGGCTATCTGGAAGGTAATGGACACAAGGCTTCTTTGCTGTCGGGCGATGTACCACAGAAAAAACGTGAGCGCTTATTACAGCATTTTCAGGATGGTGAATTTCCGTTTCTGGTGGCCACCGATGTTGCCGCGCGGGGACTGCATATTCCCGCTGTGAGTCATGTGTTCAACTTTGATCTGCCTCAGGATGTCGAAGATTATGTGCATCGTATCGGTCGAACCGCCCGTGCCGGTGCCAGCGGTGTGGCTATCAGTTTTGCCTGCGAGGAATTTGTGTTCTCGCTGCCCGATATTGAAACTTATATCAAGCATAAATTGCCGATAGCTTCGACTGCTGATGAAACTCTGATTAAACCTCAGCCGCCAGTAAAACGCGAAAAAAATCCTGCTCATCATCGCGGTAGAAAAGAGGAAGGCAAGCGTCGTGGTCCGCGTCGGTCGGGAAGCCGACAGGGTAAAGCCGCGGCCTCAATGAACAAACATGCAGATAAACAGTAATCGTCCAGCCGACTTTTATCCGCTGGTTCCGGTCGATAACCGGAACAGTGCGCGGGCGCCGGTTATTTTTGATGTTGAGCAAATCAACACCAATCTGAGTCCTGATCGTGCCGACAACACTTCCGTTGTTGTTGCGCCCAACAGTAACGAAGACGGTCAGCAGGCCCGTTTTGTCAGAAACTTTATCAGCAGTGACCGCCGCTTTGACGGTGATAATGAACAAGCAGCGTTCCTGCCGCGAGCTGTACAACAGTATCTGTACATCAATGAATTACCCATGCAGTCATCGGTCGATAGAGGTCAGTTTCTGGATGAAATGGTTTAGTCTGTTGCTCGCTGCCTGGTTGCTGACAGGCTGTGTAACGGCGACAGGGAACAGTAATAACGGTATCGAGCGACTGGCTAAAAGCGATATCGATGAGGTTATCGAGCTGCACCAGGAGGTGGTGCTGCGGGATCTGAAAAAGCTGATGGTCAAGCTGTATAAACGTAATCCGGGGTTGCGTTATGACCGTGAGTTGCGTGATATCAAAGCCAGTGTCGAGCTGACATTTTCCCGCTCTTTCAACTTCAACTATGCTGAGTTCAGTCACATCAAGCGACCGACCGATATTGTGCGCCTGGCGCTGGACGAGCAATACCAGGGAGACCGGATAAGGGCATTTATAGTCGGGCTGCGGCGAATGTTGATGGCTTCGTATGACAACAACACCGAGTTCTTTTACCTGACTTCGATTGACCAGCAAAAACTCTACAACAGTGCCCGTAATATCGAAATCGCCGCCTGGCTGTTAGCCAAAAGCCGGGATAAACAGGGTAAGCTGCTGATACTCAGTGACAGCCTCAGTGACGAGCAGCGTAATCTGAGCTACCAGCGTCTGATCGGGCGCATGATTGCGACCCAGGATAATCTGGCCGAACTCATTTCGCGCAAAACCGGCCGCATCATCAAAACCTTTGTCGTGCGTGCGGCCACCGTCGTTTTCCTGCCTATTTAGTTTTTTTTGCCATTATGACCGGCAACCCCTGCGGTCAGCACAAAGCGCATCGCCTGTTCCATCGTCATATCTACGGGTCTCAGCCGTTTTTTAGACATCATCACCGGGTAGCCACCAATGTTGTAGCTCATGGGCAGAAATACCAATACCCGTTCTTCACCATCCTCATCTTCAATCGGCAGCGAATCAGACGAGTCGAGGGTAATAAAACCAATCAACTCCATGCCGTTGTCCAGTTTGACGGCCACCACCTGCTCAAATTCGCTCTGGCGAGCAGGTGAAAAATACTGGAAAAAGTCACGAATCGCACCATAGACGGATTTGATTAGCGGCATGTGATAAAGCAATTGCTCAATGTAGCGGAACAGGGCTTTAAACACATAAAGCTGCATTAACAGGCCAATCATAAAAATCAGCAAGATAGCTGCAACGAAGCCCATACCGGGCCAGTACAGATAATCCGGCAGCATAAACTTGATGACACCGCTGAGTGCCTTTTCAGTGGAAACAAAAAACCAGTAAATCAGGTAGGCGGTTAATGTCAGCGGCAAAATCGTGATTAGTCCGGTCAGGAACTGGCGGGAAATAAAGCCAACCATCTTTGCTCTCCGTTTGGATTTGAAAGCCAGTATTGGCCTGTTACGCATTTGCGGTCAAATGCAGTTTGAGCGTTATTTCACACTTGGGCCGCACTCAAAGGCGATGCGCTGATCGACTCAATGGTGGAGTCGCAAAAGGGCGACTGGCTGCCTGATGCATAAACAGGTTTTTCAGCCAGCGACTCTGATTCACGCCACGCAGACCATACTGACGCAGCCATCTGACTGGGGCCAGCCGGCTGCTGAAGACCCGTTTGAACATATCCATGCTGAATTGCATCAGTAAATTGTCGGCATGACGCTGGCGCTGGTATTTCTGCAGGGTATGCAGGCTGCCGATATCACGTCCGTGCTGATGCGCATGCAAAATAACTTCAGATAAAGTTGCTGCATCCAGCAGGCCGATATTCACGCCCTGACCGGCCAGCGGATGGATAATATGGGCGGCATCGCCGACCAGAGCCAGTCCCGGTTTGATATAGCTGTCGGCGTGACGCAAGTGTAACGGAAATGCGGCGCGCTCACTGATAGCCGTTACCCGTGCGGGCCTTTGCTGGCAAGCATCATTCAGTTCCTTGATAAAGTCGGCATCGGGCAACGCCAGTAAATGATCGGCACTTACGCTGCTCAGTGACCAGACGATGGTGCATTGATTCTCATCAGGCAGGGGCAGCATAGCCAGTGGACCCTCAAGCAGGAAGCGTTGCCAGGCAGTATGCTGATGACTGTGTTCGGTTGTCACGGTCGCGACCAGTCCCTTTTGATCGTAGGACCAGCCTTTTGATTTGATACCGGCCCATTCGCGAAGAGGAGATTGCGCACCGTCAGCTGCCACAATCAGTTTTGCCTGCAGTATATCGCCGTTATCCAGCGTGAGTTGGTGTGCTTCATAGGCGATGGGACTGGCCGGACTGATCAGTTTGACGTTGGGCAGCCGCCGGCACTGCGCCAGACTGGTCGTTTGCAGAACCCGGTTTTCCAGCAGGTGACCCAAACAGGGTTCTCCCAGATCGGCACTGTTGAAATGCAGTTCGCTGTCAGCATTTTCCCAGACCCGCATATCAGTGAAGGCACTGATTCGCTCAGCCGGTAACTGCGACCATAAACCGAGTTTGTTGAGCATCACCTCACTGCTGCGGGTTAAGGCACTGACTCTTAAATCATAGGTGGAACCCGTGGCCGGCGCGTCCGGAATCTGTGTCTCAATAAGGGCAATATTGAGTGCGGGTTCGGCAGCTAAAGCGACAGCCAGCGTGGCACCAACCATTCCGCCGCCGACGATGACAATATCGAATTGTTGATTCATAAACCGACTCCTCTGCCCAGCCGCGGTTGCTTTGTCCCCAGCCCCATACTGCGTTCGGCCAGCAGGCGCTTAGCGGGTGGCAATGTATCCAATAATGCCAGCCCGGCGCCACGCAGATGACCCAGCAGTCCAATATCATTACTGAACAGTCTTACCAGCTTGTCGGTCGCATTGACTACCTGATCCTGATCTTTCTGTCGCCAGTTTTGATAGCGTTGTAACAAGTCCATGCGACCGCAATCGTCACCGGCATCGGCCAGACAATCTGCCAGTACTGCGACATCGCGCAGACCGAGATTAAAACCCTGGCCGGCAATCGGGTGCAGACTGTGGGCGGCATTACCGATAAATACAATGCGGGGCTGTACCGGCATATCGGACTGCATCAAGATCAGGGGATGGCTATGGCGCTGACCAACCCGGGTGAAGCGGCCGGCACGGTAACCGAAACGTTGCTGAAGACAGTCGAGAAAATCCTTATCAGTTAAAGCCAGCAGGTTTTGTTCTTCACCGGAGCGGACCGTCCAGACCAGGCTGCTGCGATTATCCGACATCGGTAGCAGCGCCATCGGGCCGGTGTCAGTGAAACGTTCATAAGCCCAGCCCTGGTGAGGCTTATCCGTACTGATATTGGCGGTCACCGCGGTCTGTTGATATTCCTGTTGCCAGGCGCCCAGCTTTAACAACTGGCGAATGGTGGATTCACGACCGTCAGCGGCGACCAGCAAGCGGGTGCGAATGCTGTCGCCATTATCCAGACTGACTTCAACATGATCTGTGTGTTGTTTCAGTGCGGTGACCTGAGCGGGGCAGAACAGGACTAACGAATTCATTTTCTGCAGCTGCTGGTTCAGGGTTTGCCCCAGTTCCCTGGCCGTCATGACCTGGCCCAGGGCCGGGACGCGTTCTTTATCTGCGGACAGCCGTGTTACGCCAAAGCGGCCACGGTCGGAAATATGAATGTGTTTAATGGCCGTGGCGTAAGGGGCAATTTCCGGCCACAGTCCCATACTCTGGAAAATGCGCTGTGAGCCGAAGCTCAGGGCGATACCGCGATCATCAAAACTGGGCTGACTGTTACTCTGCAGGGACTGCGCTTCTACCAGACCGATCCTGAGCGCGCTGTTCTGTAGCGCGACAGCCAGACTGGCACCAACCATGCCACCGCCGACAATCAGCAGGTCGAGGTCTTTGCTTGTAGCGTTTGCCGGACTGTCAGCCTTGTTCATGGTTTTCTCTTTAACTATGCCGCGGCGGACTTCGCTTCAGCCATGATGGCTTCGATATCAGCGATTTCCTTTGGTGCGGCTTCGGTCAGGACCTCGCAGCCCGCTTTAGTCACCAGCACATCATCTTCAATACGGATACCGGTAAAGTGCCATTTCTTATCGATGTGCTGCGGGTCGCGGATATACAGGCCCGGTTCCACGGTCAGCACCATGCCCGGCTCCAGCAGTCGCCATTCTTCATCAATTTTGTAGTCACCGACATCATGCACATCCATGCCCAGCCAGTGGCCGGTTCGGTGCATAAAGAATTCACGATAGGCATGATCTGCAATCAGTTGCTGCAGTTCGCCTTTGAGCAAGCCAAGATCAATCAGACCCTGAGTCAGGACTTCCACCGCCGCTTCATGGGGCTGATTCCAGTGGTTGCCGGGCTTGACTGCGGCAATAGCCGCTTTCTGTGCATTCAGCACGACCTGATAGAGTTGAGCTTGCGCTTCGCTAAATTTGCCGTTGACCGGGAAAGTGCGGGTGATATCAGCGGCGTAGCACTGGTACTCCGCACCGGCATCGATTAGCAGCAAGTCATTATTCTTGAGTTTGCTGCTGTTTTCGATGTAATGCAGGATGCAGCCGTTTTCACCGCCACCGACGATCGATGGATAGGCTGGTGAGCGGCAACCATGTTTCATAAATTCGTGGATCAGCTCAGCCTCAACCTCATATTCCCATTTGCCGGGACGCGTGAACTGCATGGCGCGGATATGCGCTTTGACTGATGCCTCGGCGGCGTGGCGCATAGCCTTGATTTCAGCGCCGGATTTAAACAGTCTCAGTTCGTTGAGGCTGTATTCAAGATCAACAATTTCATGGGGTGAATGTTTGCCGGCGCGGGCCGCCTGACGCAGATGATTGAGCCAGGACACCATATGCTGGTCGAAAGAGGCTTGATTGCCCATGGTGTAAAAGACTTTTTCCTTGCCTTCCAGCAGGCCGGGCAAAATATCATCCAGATCGCTGATGGGGTAGGAGTCGTCTGCACCGTAGTTTTCTACGGCACCTTCCTGGCCGGCGCGGTAGCCATCCCAGATTTCCTTATCCAGATCCCGCTCCCGGCAGAACAGGATATATTCACCATGCTCGCGACCCGGGATCAGCACCATGACTGATTCCGGTTCATCAAAACCGGTCAGATAATGGAAATGACTCTCGCTGCGATAAGGGAAATCGACATCGCGATTACGGGGCGCCACTGGGGCATTGGGCAGCACAGCAATGCTGTCTTGGCCCATGATTTCCATCAGGCGCTGGCGGCGTTTGGCAAATTCTTTCTTCAACATAGGACCTGTTTATCTTTCATCCTCTTCGCAGCGAGGCTTGATAGCCGCAGTGGAAGAAGCGTTTATTTATTAGTGCTCAATACTCTTTTCTTCGGTCGGGTCGACGGGTTGTAGTTCACCATAGAGCAGGAATAAACCCATTCGCAGATACTCGACCAGTTCTTCGAAGTTAGCTTGTTCCTCTTCGCTATCCTTGATTTCCTCGAAGCTGACCTGACTGATTTTAATGACATCGGTCACAAATTCACGAGAATCATCAGACAAATCGGTTTCATTAGTCATACCGCTTGTCCCCAGCCCGTAAACCAGGCCCTGGCACCATTCAGCCATGGCTGACAGTCTCGACGCCAGCGGTGCATTATCGTCTGGCAGTTCCATTTCAAAATCAAAATCGAGGCTGTTGAGCGCCTGTATGGTGTCATCAAACAGATGAGTCAGATCCTGCTTCTCTTCCTCGCTGGGGTGAAAATCCTCAAACAGCTGGTTGTACCAGCTGGTGCGATCAGCCATGGAATCCATGCATAGCAGACCACAGAGCGCACCCTGCAGTTCAGCCAGTGTTGCCGGGCCATCGCCCGTCTGTTTCTCCGGTGACAGGGAAGGGAAATAAAGTTGTGACATAAAGCGAAAAGTCCTGAATTTGAGTCAGCGTTGGTTGGCTGTAGCAACAACGCTGAGGCAGTTAATCAACCACTATTATGACAGTTGTTGACCCGATTGGCAGGGCGCGTCTATAGTTATAGCCGAGTTACCCCCAATCGGCAGGCCTGCGATATTAGTAAAGCGGCTTCCAGTTGGGGGTAAATTGATTACCCCTAATTCTCGCATAGCCAAGAACTTATAATAAATGGATAAACACGCGATTCAACAATTGGAACAGCAAGTCGATGAACTGCTTCGTACCAGTCGCCGTTTGCGGGAAGAAAATATGCTGCTCAAATCACAGCAGGCAGCCTGGTTGAGCGAAAGGGCTCAACTGCTTGAAAAAACCGATGTGGCACGCAATCGTATTGAAAAAATGGTCAGTCGTCTGAAAGAATTGGATAGCGAATTATGAGTTCACCGGTTACGGTCACCATTCTCGGTAAGGAATATCAGATTGCCTGCCCGGAAGAAGAAAAAGAGGCTCTGATTGCCTCCGCGCGCATGGTGCACGAGAACATGGAAAAGATCCGCCACAGCGGTAAGGTGGTGGGTGTCGATCGTATCGCGGTGATGGCGGCACTTAATATTGCGCACGAGCTGATACAAATCCAGCATGATGAGAATCATGACCTGGATAAAGTGAACAACAAAATTTTGCAGCTCAAAGAGCGGGTTAGTGCATTTCTGGACGAAGATCGTCAGCTCGAACTTTAAAAAAATTTGGGCTTCACGTTTTAATATTGCGTATCATTCAGTTATGTCCCTGCGGTGCTCGACAGCGACACTGTGTGTCTTGAGCCGATAAGCAAATGCTTAGGAAACCAAAATCTCGAAGTCGAAAAACAGGCCCGCTTCGACGGGAAGTTTGCCGGCTTCATGCGGTTTCCCTCTTGGACCCCATGGTTCAAGAACCCCCGTCGCATCGACACTGTGGGGCTTAATTTTTCCCCTTATCCTCATCAACTGTGAAAGCATTCATAATCAACAAACAAGAATGGCTGAACAGTGATGAGGATATTTTTCTTCAGGCTGCTTTAGCCTTCTTGTGATGTTCTATCCCGAAGCCGTTTGATCACGCTGCCACTGTCGGGCCTGATTCCGCGCCAGATATGGAAAGCTTCCGCCGCCTGTTCTACCAGCATTCCCAGACCATCAAGTGATTGCGCGGCACTGTGTTGTCGGGCCCAGCTGATAAAAGCAGTGTCGGTATCGCTATACATCATGTCGTAGCAGGCTGCGCCATCAGCCAGCAGATCATCAGGCAGCGGTGGAACCTCACCCTGCAGACTCGCCGCTGTGGCATTAATTACGATATCGAATACAGGGCTAATCTGCTCAAAACCACCCGCCTTAATATTGCCCAAATCATGGAACAGATCGGCGAGGTCTTTCGCCTTGCTCGCGGTACGGTTAGCAACAAATAGTTCGGCCGGCTGATAACTGAGCAAGGGTTCGATGACCCCCCTGGCTGCCCCTCCGGCACCCAGTAATAGAATGCGTTTGCCTCTGAGCGTAATGCCGTGGTTATGAATCAGATCACGACACAGGCCGATACCGTCAGTATTGTCACCATAGACGGAACCGTCATCACCAAAAACAAGCGTATTGATGGCACCGGCACGCTCAGCCCGCTCGGATTTATTTTTCACCAGCTGCCAGGCCTGTTCCTTGAACGGCACGGTGATGTTAATCCCTTTTAATTTAAGTACGTCACGCAGCTGCGACAGGCTGCTTTCCAGACCGTCAACCGGCACTTCAATGGCTGTGTACTCAATTTCCTGTCCGGTCTGTCTGGCAAACTCGCTGTGAATCAGGGGGGACTTGCTATGGCTGATAGGGTTGCCGATGACGGCATATTTGTCTGTCATAAAAATCTAGTTATTCTGCTTAAGTTGCTGGGCAATCTCTTTGGCGAAATAAGTCAGGATGCCATCCGCCCCGGCGCGTTTGAAAGCCAGCAGGCTTTCCATGATGCTGTCTTCAGTGAGCCAGCCATTCAACACGGCTGATTTGAGCATCGCGTACTCGCCACTGACCTGATAGACGAAGGTCGGCTTCTGGAATGTCTGTTTGACCCGGTACAGCACGTCCAGATAAGGCATGCCCGGTTTGACCATGACCATATCGGCGCCTTCTTCAATATCCAGAGCGACTTCATGTAAGGCTTCATCGCTATTGGCCGGGTCCATCTGGTAACTGAATTTATTACCACCACCGAGGTTGCCTGAACTGCCCACGGCATCACGGAAAGGACCATAAAAACTGGACGCGTATTTGGCCGAGTAGGCCATGATTCGGGTATGAATCTGACCGGCATTCTCCAGCGCTGCGCGAACCGCCCCAATGCGGCCATCCATCATATCCGAGGGTGCCACAATCTGGGCGCCGGCTTCAGCATGGGAAAGGGCCTGTTTGATCAGCACCTCAACGGTTTCATCATTGATAATGTAGCCGGACTCATCGATAAGACCATCCTGGCCGTGCGTTGTGAATGGATCCAAAGCGACATCGGTCATAATGCCGAGCTCCGGAAACTCGCGTCTTAAAGCACGGACGGCACGTTGAGCCAGACCCTCCGGATTGTAAGCCTCACGCGCATCTTCTGTTTTTTTCTCTACCGGTGTGACCGGGAACAAAGCTATCACCGGCACACCTAATTCATGAATGGTTTCGGCTTCTCTCAGCAGGAGATCGATACTGAGGCGCTCGACGCCGGGCATGGAACTGACGGCTTGACGCTGATTGTTGCCCTCAAGCACAAAACAGGGATAAATCAAATCATCGACCTGCAGCGTATTTTCCCGCATCAAACGCCGGGAAAAATCATCTTTGCGCATGCGGCGCGGTCTGTGCCCGGGGAAACCGGATTTGGAAAAATTAGGATGAGACATTCTTAAGCCTTGACTGCCAATAAATGATGGCTCAATGGTACCGGCAGCGGCGGGGCTTGTCATCGTTTTAGCGTGGACGCGACAGTCGGTTATGAGATAAAATTGCAAAGATTTTGTCTGGGGAGAACGTCATGTTTGCCCCATTATTTTTATCTGGTGGAGGTCTCCCTTGCGAACGAGTGCATTACTTGCTCTTGAAGACGGCACGGTTTATCACGGCGAATCGATTGGAGCCATTGGCCAGTCAGTCGGTGAAGTGGTGTTTAACACGGCTATGACTGGCTATCAGGAAATCCTGACCGATCCTTCCTATACCCGTCAAATTGTGACTTTGACCTATCCGCACATCGGCAACACCGGTGTCAATGCGGAAGATGAAGAGTCCGATCAGGTTTTTGCGAGTGGTTTGATCATCCGCGATTTGTCACCAGTGGTCAGCAGCTGGCGTAGTGAAGAATCTCTGGATGCCTATCTGACCCGCCACAATGTGGTCGGTCTGGCCGGTATTGATACCCGTGCTCTGACCCGTCGGCTGCGTGAAAAAGGTGCAATGAACGCCTGTATCGTGGCCGGTGATGATATCGATGTGAATGCGGCTATAGCAGCAGCAAAATCCTTCGAAGGTCTCAAAGGCATGGACCTGGCGAAAGTCGTCAGCACCAAGGAGAGTTACAGCTGGGACCAGGGCATCTGGCACCTGGACGGCGAATCAAAAGCGGCTGAACCACGTTTCCACGTAGTGGCCTATGATTACGGTGCCAAGAAAAACATTCTGCGCATGCTGGTGGAGCGCGGCTGCAAACTGACCGTTGTACCGGCGCAAACGTCGGCCGAGGAGGTGCTGGCACTGAATCCGGATGGTGTTTTTCTGTCCAACGGCCCCGGCGACCCGGAACCCTGTGATTACGCAATTAAAGCGATTCAGACTTTGCTGGAAAAAGACCTGCCGATTTTCGGTATTTGTCTTGGTCACCAGTTACTGGGTCTGGCCTGCGGTGCCAAATCGGTAAAAATGAAATTCGGTCACCATGGTGCTAACCATCCGGTACAGGAACTGCTGGCAGGGCTGGTGATGATTACCAGTCAGAACCACAGTTTTGCCATTGATGAAGACACGCTGCCGGATACCTTGACGGCGACCCATCGTTCTTTGTTCGACGGTACCTTGCAGGGGATTCATCACAGCACCAAACCGGCTTTCAGTTTCCAGGGTCACCCGGAAGCCAGTCCCGGCCCGCAAGACGCGGCGCCACTTTTTGATCACTTTATCGATTTACTCGAACAAGCGACAGGTAAATAATTCACGATGGCGAAACGTACTGATATTCAAAGTATTCTGATTCTGGGCGCAGGTCCGATTGTTATCGGCCAGGCCTGTGAATTCGATTATTCCGGTGCTCAGGCATGTAAAGCCCTCACAGAGGAAGGCTATCGTGTCATCCTGGTGAACTCGAACCCCGCCACCATTATGACCGACCCCAATATGGCCGATGCGACTTATATCGAGCCCATCAACTGGCAGGCGGTTAAAAAGGTTATTGAAGCAGAACGTCCTGATGCGATTCTGCCCACCATGGGCGGCCAGACCGCACTGAACTGTGCGCTGGACCTGGAGAAAAACGGCGTACTGGCCGAGTTCGGCGTTGAAATGATTGGCGCTGACAGCGAAGCCATTAATAAAGCGGAAGACCGTGACCTGTTCCGTGAAGCGATGCGTAAGATCGGTTTGGATATGCCGCAATCTGATATCGCTCACAGCCTGGAAGAGGCGCTTGAAGTTCAGGAAAAATTCGGCTTCCCGGTGATTATTCGTCCGTCCTTCACCATGGGCGGCAGCGGTGGCGGTATTGCCTACAACAAGCAGGACTTCGTTGAAATTTGTCAGCGTGGTCTTTACCTGAGCCCGACCCATGAACTGTTGATCGAAGAGTCGATCATCGGCTGGAAAGAATATGAAATGGAAGTGGTGCGCGACCGTAAGGATAACGCCATCATTATCTGTTCGATTGAAAATCTGGATCCGATGGGTGTGCATACCGGCGACTCCATTACCGTGGCACCGGCGCAGACCCTGACTGACAAGGAATATCAAATCATGCGTAACGCCTCGCTGGCGGTATTGCGTGAAATTGGTGTTGATACCGGCGGCTCCAACGTGCAGTTTGCGGTCAACCCGGATACGGGTCGCCTGATCATTATCGAAATGAATCCACGGGTGTCTCGCTCTTCTGCTCTGGCGTCAAAAGCCACCGGTTTCCCGATTGCCAAGGTCGCTGCCAAGCTGGCAGTGGGTTACACGCTGGATGAACTGCAGAACGAAATTACCGGCAATGCCACACCGGCTTCGTTTGAGCCTTCAATTGACTACGTGGTCACCAAGGTGCCGCGCTTCACCTTTGAAAAATTCCCCCAGGCCGATAATCGTCTGAGTACGCAGATGAAATCAGTCGGTGAAGTCATGGCCATTGGCCGCAGCTTTCAGGAATCATTGCAGAAAGCCCTGCGTGGTCTGGAAATCGATCGTGACGGTCTCAATGAAATTCTGGACCTGACTGAAGAAGGCACCGAGGAAACCCTGCGCCGCGAACTGAGTCTGCCGGGTTCTGATCGTCTCTGGTATGTCGCCGACGCCTTGCGTTATGGCTTCAGTTTTGAGGAAGTGCAGCGTCTGACCCATATCGATCCCTGGTTCCTGGTTCAGATCCAGGAAATTGTGGAGATTGAAAACAGCCTGAAAGAACGCTCGCTCAATGATCTGGATCAGAACGAGATGTTCCGCCTTAAACGTAAAGGTTTTGCCGACTCGCGTCTGGCCAAACTGTTGCAGAAAACCGAGAAGCAGGTGCGTGAATACCGTCAGGAAATGCAGGTGCGCCCGGTCTACAAACGCGTTGATACCTGTGCTGCCGAGTTTGCCACCACAACGGCTTACATGTACTCAAGCTATGATATTGAATGCGAGGCCAACCCGAGCGATCGTGACAAAATCATGATTCTGGGTGGTGGTCCTAACCGTATCGGCCAGGGTATCGAGTTCGACTACTGCTGCGTGCATGCAGCACTGGCGCTGCGTGAAGACGGTTTTGAGACCATCATGGTTAACTGTAACCCGGAAACGGTTTCCACCGACTATGACACCTCCGATCGTCTCTACTTTGAATCATTGACGCTGGAAGATGTACTGGAAATCGTTGATCTGGAAAAACCTAAAGGCGTCATCGTGCAGTTTGGTGGTCAGACACCGTTGAAACTGGCGCGCGCGCTGGAAGCTGCTGGCGTGCCGATTATCGGTACCTCGCCGGATGCCATCGACCACGCGGAAGACCGCGAACGCTTCCAGCAAATGGTTAACAAACTGGGGCTGCTGCAGCCACCAAACCGTCTGGCCCACTCGGTCGACAATGCCGTTAACCTGGCTGCTGAAATCGGTTACCCGCTGGTGGTGCGCCCGTCCTATGTGCTGGGTGGCCGTGCCATGGAAATCGTTTATAACGAGGATGAACTGCAGCGCTATATGCAGAACGCGGTAAAAGTCTCCAATGACTCACCGGTGTTGCTGGATCGCTTCCTGGATGATGCGATTGAGGTGGATGTCGATGCCATTTGCGACGGTAAAGACGTCCTGATTGGCGGCATCATGGAACATATCGAACAGGCCGGTGTGCACTCCGGTGACTCCGCCTGTGCGATTCCGCCATACAGTTTGAGCAATGCGGTTCAGGATCAGATGCGTGAACAGGTGCGTCAGATGGCTCTGGAACTTGGCGTTAAAGGGTTGATGAACACCCAGTTCGCTATCAAGGGTGAAGAGATTTTTATCCTGGAAGTGAATCCGCGTGCATCGCGTACCGTGCCTTATGTTTCCAAGTCTATTGGTGTGCCGCTGGCGAAAGTCGCTGCCCGCGCCATGGCCGGCCGGAGTCTGGTTGATCAGGATGTGACCAAGGAAGTGATTCCGAGTTACTACTCGGTCAAAGAAGCAGTGTTCCCGTTCATCAAGTTCCAGAATGTGGATCCGATTCTGGGGCCGGAAATGAAGTCCACCGGTGAAGTCATGGGGGTCGGTCGTACCTTTGGTGAAGCTTTTGCCAAATCACAACTGGCGGCATCAGTCACGCTGCCGACAGGGGGCACTGCTTTCATTAGTGTGCGAGAGGCTGATAAGGTAGCCGTGGTGCAAATCGCCAAAGACTTGGCGGCACTGGGCTTCTCGTTGCTCGCGACCCGCGGCACACAAAAAGTACTGGTTGAAGCCGGTGTTGAATGTGAGCCGGTCAACAAAGTGGCTGAAGGTCAGCCGCATATTGTTGATATGATCAAAAACGACGAAATCAATCTCATCGTCAATACTACCGAAGGACGTCAATCCGTTGCCGATTCGCGGGAGATTCGTCGTGCTGCATTACACCATCAGGTGAATTACACCACGACGCTGGCGGCGGCGCGTGCGACAGTGCAAGCCCTTAATAGTGAAGACATTGTTTCTGTGAACAGACTGCAATCTTTGCATGGAGAGTTAAATTAATGGCAGTACCAATTACCACGCGCGGTGCAGATGCACTGAAAGATGAACTGAAACAACTGAAAACGGTAGCCCGACCTCAGGTCGTGGCCGCGATCGCGGAAGCACGTGAGCACGGCGATCTGAAAGAAAACGCCGAATATCACGCTGCCCGGGAGCAGCAAAGCTTTATCGAAGGCCGGATTCAGGAACTGGAGGGCACTCTGTCACAATCACAGATCATTGATCCGGCCTCATTGCCACAGGATGGCCGTGTGGTTTTCGGCGTGACTGTGACGCTGCTCAATATCGATACCGACGCTGAAGTGAAGTATCAAATCGTGGGTGACTATGAGTCCGATATTAAACTGAACCGTATTTCTGTTTCTTCACCTATTGCCCGTGCGCTGATCGGTAAGGAAATCGATGATGTGGTGACGGTACAGGCACCCAGTGGCAATATTGACTATGAAATTATCGATATCAGCTATGAGAGCTGAGCGTTAGAATGCTGTCAGGCTATACTGGTGAACGCTTACTACTCACCCTGTGGGTAGGCAGTCTCTGGGCAATCGGTTATCTCGCTGTGCCCATGGCCTTCGCTAATCTGGAACTGCATATTGCCGGCAATTATGCCGGCAAACTATTTTATGCGGTTAATATTATCGGTGTGGTGTCAGCCACCATTTTGCTGGTCAGCCGCCTGTTTATTTTCGGTGTCCGTGCATTTCCCCGTTACTGGCGAAGTTGGCTGATATTGTTGATGCTGCTGGTCAGCCTCGCTTTTGTTGGCTTTATTCAGCCCGAAATGCAGGCACTCAAACAACTGGGACTGGAACAGGGTAATCACATCGAGCGATTCAACGAGTTGCACAAACTGAGCGAAAATCTTTATTTGCTGTTGAGTCTGTTTGGGTTAATGTTGGTACTGACTACTGACAAACGCGCTGAAGCGGCTAACGAGGCCTGAGTTATGGCCAGAAGTAAATCCAGTCAAGGCTGGCTCAAAGAACACTTTGATGACCAGTATGTTAAGAAAGCCCAGCAGGCAGGGTATCGTTCGCGTGCGACTTTCAAACTGGAAGAAATCGATCACAAAGACAAACTGCTCAAACCAGGCATGAGCGTGGTGGATCTGGGTGCGGCGCCCGGAGGCTGGTCAGATTACGCACTGGACAAAGTCGGTGATAAAGGTACGGTGGTGGCACTCGACATTCTGGAGATGACACCGCTGACCGGTGTCCACTTTATTCAGGGTGATTTTCGTGAAGATGCCGTGCTGGATGAACTCAACAATGTGCTTGATGGTCGACAGATAGACCTTGTTTTATCGGATATGGCCCCCAATATGACAGGTGTAGGATCAATTGATCAGCCGTCGAGCATGCATCTGGTGGAACTGGCACTGGATTTTGCCGTCACCAATCTGAGCAAACAGGGCAGTTTTCTGGTCAAAGTGTTTCAGGGTGAAGGCTTTGATGAATTTCTTAAGGTCATGCGGGACAGTTTCAATAAAGTCGTGACCCGCAAGCCAGATGCGTCCAGGGCCAGGAGTCGTGAAGTCTACCTGCTTGGTCGCGGTCTTAAATAGCGTTTAATGGTAACCAGAGGTACCAAACATTGAATGACATGATGAAAAATATTGTTTTGTGGGTCGTCATCGCCATTGTGCTGATGTCGGTGTTTAATAATTTTGGCCCGCAAAGCAGTTCGTCAAACGAAATGGACTACTCGACCTTTATCAGCAACGTTAAGAACGGGGCTGTCTCCAGCGTGGATATCCAAGGTCGGGAAATTCAGGGTAAGCTGACCGATGGCAGCCAGTTCACCACCTATAGCCCGGACTATGATCCCGGTCTTATCGGCGATTTGCTGGATAACGGTGTCAGCATTCAGGCCGAACCGGTCGAAAAAACCAGTCTGCTGATGCAGATCTTTATCTCGTGGTTCCCAATGCTGCTACTGATCGCTGTGTGGATTTTCTTCATGCGTCAGATGCAGGGCGGTGGCGGCAAAAACCCGATGTCATTTGGCAAAAGTAAAGCCCGCATGCTCAGTGATGATCAGGTCAAAATCACCTTTAAAGATGTTGCCGGCGTCGAAGAAGCTAAAGAAGAAGTAGCCGAGCTGGTCGACTTCCTGCGTGACCCGAGTAAGTTCCAGAAACTGGGGGGGCGTATCCCTCGCGGTATTCTGATGGTGGGTTCACCAGGTACCGGTAAAACGCTGCTGGCGAAAGCGATTGCGGGTGAAGCGAAAGTACCGTTTTTCACGATTTCCGGTTCTGACTTTGTGGAAATGTTTGTCGGTGTCGGTGCGTCACGTGTTCGTGACATGTTTGAGCAGGCTAAGAAGCACGCGCCCTGCATTATCTTTATCGATGAGATTGATGCTGTGGGTCGTCATCGTGGTGCCGGTCTCGGCGGCGGTAACGATGAACGCGAACAAACGCTGAACCAACTGCTGGTTGAAATGGATGGTTTTGAGGGTAATGAAGGCGTTATCGTCATTGCTGCGACTAACCGTCCGGACGTACTGGATCCGGCGCTGTTGCGTCCGGGACGTTTTGACCGTCAGGTTGTAGTACCACTGCCGGATATCCGTGGTCGTGAGCAGATCCTGAATGTTCACTTACGTAAAGTGCCGGCGGCTGAAAATGTTGAAGCCCGGGTTATCGCCCGCGGTACCCCCGGCTTTTCCGGTGCGGATTTGGCGAACCTTGTTAACGAAGCGGCGCTGTTTGCGGCCCGTGCCAACAAGCGTCTGGTCAGTATGGAAGAACTGGAACTGGCCAAGGACAAAATCATGATGGGCGCCGAGCGCCGGTCCATGGTGATGAGCGATAAGGAAAAGGAACTGACTGCTTACCACGAAGCCGGACATGCTATTGTCGGCCGACTGGTGCCGGGCCATGATCCGGTTTACAAAGTGAGCATCATTCCTCGCGGCCGGGCATTGGGCGTAACGATGTTCCTGCCGACCGAAGACAAATACAGCTTCACCAAACAACAACTGGAAAGTCAGATCTCCAGCCTTTACGGCGGGCGTCTGGCAGAAGAGATGATCTTCGGATCTGAAGCCGTCACCACCGGTGCGTCCAACGATATTCAGCGGGCGACAGAGCTGGCTCATAACATGGTCACCAAGTGGGGGCTGTCGGATAATATGGGACCCATGTCCTATGGCGAAGATGAAGGCGAAGTTTTCCTCGGCCGCAGTGTTACCCAGCATAAAGCTGTGTCGGACCTGACGGCCAAGCAGATTGACGAAGACGTACGCGCAGTTATCAATCGTAACTACGAACGCGCCAAGCGTCTGCTGGACGAGAATAGCGAAAAGCTGCACAAAATGGCTCAGTTGCTGGTCAAATATGAAACTATCGACAGTGCGCAAATCGATGCCATCATGGAAGGGCGTGAACCCGGTGAACCCAAAGACTGGAATGATCGTTCCAACACGCCACCTTCTGCCAGTGCCGAATCTGATGATGAGCAGGCGCCGTCAGGCAAGCCTGCGGATCAACTGCATTAGAAGGATAGGCCTTTATGTTGTTTGACTGCGCGGGCAAGTCGCTAGACTTGTCCGCTCCTCGTATTATGGGCATCGTTAACGTTACCCCCGACTCCTTCTCGGACGGGGGTCGTTTTTTTTCACGTGATGCTGCGCTCAGACAAGCCTCGAAACTGGTGGAAGACGGTGCCGATATTCTCGATATTGGTGGTGAATCGACCCGTCCTGGCTCCACGCCGGTTGAAGTGCAGGAAGAAATTGATCGTGTCGCCCCGGTGATTGAAGCTATCAGCGCCGAACTGGATGTGCCCATTTCCATCGATACCATGAAAGCTGAAGTCATACGCGCAGCGGTGGCTGCCGGAGCCGGGCTGATTAATGACGTCAATGCATTACGCGCTGAGGGGGCCCTGGCTGCCGCGGCAGAGCTGGATGTACCGGTCTGCCTGATGCATATGCAGGGCACACCGCAAACCATGCAGAAAGAGCCGCACTATCAGGATGTCGTCAGTGAAGTGGAAGCCTTCCTGCTGGAACGTGTCGCCGTTTGTGAACAGGCCGGCATTTCTGCTGACAAAATTATGCTTGATCCCGGGTTTGGCTTTGGCAAGCGGGCGCGGCATAATTTACGTTTAATGAAACAGCTTTCCAGACTGACGGCCCTGCCGTATCCGGTGCTGGTCGGTGTTTCACGCAAATCGATTATCGGCGATATGCTGAAAGTCGACGTTAAAGAGCGCCTTGCCGGCAGTCTGGCCTTGGCATCCATTGCCGTATGGCAAGGGGCAAAACTAATAAGAACACATGATGTGCGCGACACGGCGCAGGCAGTGAAACTGACACAACATGTGCAGCAGGTAGAAGATTTTGACTAAACAAAGACGTTATTTCGGCACCGACGGTATTCGCGGCCGGGTCGGTGACGGGGTGGTGACCCCGGATTTTGTGCTCAAACTGGGCTGGGCTGTGGGCCGGGTGCTGGCGAACGGTAAAAACAGCCGCGTGATCATTGGTAAAGATACCCGTATTTCCGGCTATATGTTCGAGTCTGCATTGCAGGCCGGCTTGTCGGCTGCGGGTGTCGATATTTATCTATTGGGACCAATGCCGACCCCCGCGGTGGCCTATCTGACACGGACATTCCACGCCCAGGCCGGTATTGTGATCAGTGCCTCGCACAACCCTTATCATGATAACGGCATCAAGTTTTTCTCGGCGCAGGGCACCAAACTGCCTGATGATATTGAGCTTGAAATCGAAGCGATGCTGGAACAGCCACTGAAAACTGTCGAGTCGATTAATTTGGGTAAAGCACACCGGATTGGCGATGCCGCAGGCCGTTATATCGAGTTCTGTAAAAGCACCATTCCTACTGGCGTTGATCTGGCCAAGCTGAAAATCGTTGTCGACTGCGCCAATGGCGCGACCTATCACGTGGCACCGGATGTCTTCCGCGAACTCGGTGCCGAGGTGGTGGTGATGGGGGCTGAGCCCGATGGCCTTAATATCAATCAGAACTGCGGCTCGACTGAACCGCGTCTGTTACAACAGGCCGTGCTTAAAAATAAAGCCGATCTGGGTATCGCCCTCGATGGCGATGGTGATCGTATTATCATGGTTGATCACCGTGGTGAAATCGTTGATGGTGATGAACTGCTGTTTATCATCGCCCGTGCCCGCCAACGCAGCGGTGACACACAAACGAATATCGTCGGAACCCAGATGTCGAACCTGGGACTTGAACATGCGCTGGCTGAGTTTGATATGTCACTGCACCGAGCCAAAGTCGGTGACCGTTATGTGATGGAAATGTTGCAACAAGTCGGTGGTCACATTGGCGGAGAAGCGTCGGGCCATATTATATGTCTTGACAAAACGTCAACCGGTGACGGCATTGTTGCTGCTTTGCAGGTACTGGCGGAAATTCAGCAGACCGGTAATAGTCTGCATGCGTTACGCTCGGTCGTGACCAAATACCCGCAACAATTGATTAATGTGCGGGTTGAAAAGATGGTCGATATTGATGCCAATCCTGAAATTGCCAAAGCCGTAGCTGATGTTGAAAAACAATTGGGGAGTGATGGCAGAGTCTTACTGCGGCCTTCCGGTACCGAACCGGTTATCCGGGTCATGGTGGAAGGGCGGGATGCGCCGCTGACCAAACAATTGGCTCAAAAACTGGCCGATGTCATCGAAAAGGTGCTGAAAGCCTGATCCTTGTGGCTTCAGGTTTTTGCCACTTGTTATTTGTTATACAATGGCGGCAGTCATTGAACAGCCCGGACTGGCGTGGCTTAAAAGCAGTCAGCGGGCAAAGATAATTTCTGTTTTACTTTCGAGAGACCGTATTCGTGCGTAAGCCGCTTATTGCTGGTAATTGGAAAATGAACGGCTCTAGCGAGAGTAATAAGGCCTTGCTGGCAAATATACTTGCCAATGCCGAGAGTTTCGCTTCGGTCGATGTGGCCTTATTTCCACCGGCTGTCTACCTGCAGCAGGTACAGCAGACACTGGCGGGTACCGGTCTGTTCTGGGGCACGCAAAACCTGTCTCAGTTCAAACAGGGCGCCTACACGGGGGAAATTTCGGCAGCGATGCTGGCCGACTTCGGCTGTCACTATGTGTTGATTGGTCACTCTGAACGTCGCTGTCTTTATGCTGAGCTGGATCTGGACCAGCGTGTGCTGGATCGGATTGTGGCGGAAAAATATGAAATGGCTGTGCGTCAGGGCATCACCCCGATTATCTGTATCGGGGAGAGTCCTGATGAGCATGCCGTGGGTCGTACTGAAGAAGTCATCGCTCGTCTGCTTGATACCGTTATTGCCTACCAGGGGGTGAAAGGACTCGCGCATACCGTGCTGGCGTATGAGCCGGTATGGGCAATAGGTACCGGTCGTTCTGCGACGCCGGAATGGGCTCAGGATGTCCACAGTTTCATGCGTCAGCGGGTGGCGAAGCATGATTCGAACATCGCGCAGAACTTGAGAATACTTTACGGCGGCAGCATAAACAGTGATAATGCTGCGCCATTGTTTTTACAACCTGATGTAGATGGTGGACTGGTCGGCGGCGGCTCGCTGCATGCCGAAGAGTTTGTCAAAATCTGTCAGGCCGCGGTTTTAAAATTAGGTTAACTACATGCACGCTTTAATTTTGACGATACATATTATTGTCTGTCTGATGCTGGTCGGTCTGGTACTGATTCAGCATGGTAAGGGCGCTGATGCCGGCGCCGCCTTCGGTGGCGGTGGTGGTGGCGGTGGTGCTTCCGGCAGCCTGTTCGGCAGTCGTGGCTCAGCTTCTTTCCTGAGTCGCAGTAGCGCCGTTCTGGCAGCAATTTTCTTCGCGACCAGCCTGACCCTCGCCTATTTTTCGGTAGACAGACCTGAAAAAGCCAAGAGCGTGACTGAGTCAGTCCCTGCAGAACAAACACAAGAACAAACTCCTGCAGATTTGCCGGAATTACCGTAAAATATCCGCCTTTAAAGCCGACGTGGTGAAATTGGTAGACACGCCATCTTGAGGGGGTGGTGGGCATAGCCCGTGGCGGTTCGACTCCGCCCGTCGGTACCAAACAATGAAAAGCTCGAATTATTCGGGCTTTTTTTATGTCTGAAGCAATGCAGGGCATTTGCAGCCCAGACTCTGTAGAATCCAGTTTTAAAAAGCTTTGATTTATCAGCTATTATCAGAGCACAAGGTCAAGGATTCAGACATGGAAAAATACCCGCAAGTGCAGAAGCACGATACCCTCAAGCCGTCCCGGCCCTGGGTGCCAGCACTGAAAATGACGCTGATTTATGCTGTTTTTGCCGTGCTGTGGATTATTTTCTCAGACCGGGCCATCGATTTGATATCGCTCAGTAAAAGCATGCTGTCGACGATGCAGACATGGAAAGGCCTGTTCTTCGTACTGATCACCTCGATACTGGTGTTTGTTCTGGGTCAGTATTATTTCCGCCGACAGGAATTGCTGATCAATGAGCTGCGCAGCAACCAGCAGCGTCTCAATCTGATTCTCGACACGATCCCCGATGGTATCCAGGAAAACGATCTTCAAGGCCGCATCACCTACAGTAATCCCGGACATCATAAGATCCTCGGATATCCCAAGGGCGCGCTGGTGGGATATCACATCTGGGACTTTCAGGTTAATGAGTCAGACCAGAAGCAACTGCAGGACTATTTCTTTTATCTGGTCAGGCAGCAGCCTGCGCCGGAAACAATTATCAGCCGGAATAAAACGCGAAGTGGGCAGGAGCGGATTCTGGAAGTCAGCTGGGATTACCAGCGGGATAATGCAGGTGAACTGACCGGTTTTATCTCAGTGATTTCGGATATCACTCAATCCCGGGAGCAGGAAGAGGAAATTCTGCACCTGGCTTATTACGATCCGCTCACCGAGTTGCCGAACCGTTTCCGGGCGCTGGAAAATCTGTCTTCCTTGATCAAATCAGCCAGAACAGCCGGTCAACATGTCGCTGTACTGGTACTGGATTTAGATCACTTCAAGAAAATCAACGATACACTCGGGCATGAGACCGGCGACAGATTATTGCAGCAACTGGTGGAAAGGCTGAGAGAGGTGTTAAGTCATGATCAGGTGCTCGGGCGTCTGGGCGGCGATGAGTTTATTATGCTGCAACAGCAGTCCAGTCAGCGCGATGCATTGCCTGCATTAATCGAAGCCATCAAATCGCTGTTTGGCAGGCCGTTCATGATAGATCAGCGTGAGATGATGCTGACTGCCAGTATTGGTGTGGCGATTTATCCCAGTGATGGTAATACAGCCACCGAGCTGTTGCGAAATGCCGATTCTGCGATGTTCCACGCCAAGGAGAGTGGTCGCAATACCTGCAGTTATTTCACCCGGGCAATGAATCTGGATGTGACCCGCCGCTTCACGATAGAGGAGCAACTGCACTCGGCACTGGAAAAGGGGGAGCTCAGTGTGCTTTATCAGCCGCAGGTGGAATTGCAGAGTCATGATATCAATGGTGCCGAAGCGCTGCTTCGCTGGCATAACCCGGTCTTGGGGCAGGTATCACCGGAAGAGTTTATTTCAGTCGCAGAGCAGAGCAGTTTGATTCTACCTATTGGCCGCTTTGTGCTGGAACAGGCATTAAAAGTTTTGTCACAGATTCAGTTGACCTATCCTGACTTTCGTATGGCCATCAATCTGTCGCCGGTGCAGTTTCGTGACTTTGGCCTTTTGGATACCCTCGGCCAGTTAGTCCGCGAGTATCAAGTCCAGCCGTCGAATATTGAGCTGGAAATTACTGAAGGTGTTTTATTAAGTGGTTCTTCGCTGGTCAAAGAGACTCTCGAAGCATTGCATGAGATGGGTATCAAACTGGCAATGGATGACTTCGGTACTGGTTATTCCTCACTCAGTTATCTGCGCAGCTATCCCTTTGATATGCTGAAAATTGATCGCAGTTTTGTACATGACATCCTCAAAAAACCTGCTGACAGGGAGCTGATTAATGCCATTGTCGCGATGTCTGATGGTCTGGGTCTGAAAGTGGTGGCAGAAGGGGTGGAAACAAAAGAACAATGCCGGTTTTTGCAGAGCGTAGGTTGTGATTTCGGTCAGGGGTATTTCTTCAGTAGACCCCTCAGCGAATCAGCGCTATTCGATAAACTGCCGGTGGTTTAGTCCAGCAAGCTGTCTATGATTTGTTCCAGTTCATCAAAATGGATAGGCTTGGTCAGGTAACGGTCAAAGCCAGCAGACAGCCCCTTTTCAATATCATCGGTCATCGCGTTAGCTGACAGGGCAACGACTTTGATATAGCGGGTCACAGCGGATTGCTTTAGCTGTTTGAGCGCTTCAAAGCCATTCTTACCGGGCAGGTTGATATCCATCAGAATAATATCCGGTTCCAGTTCAAAGGCAATATCAAGCCCGGTCTCGGCATCTGCCGCGGTAGTCAGCTTGATATCCCGGCGCCGCTGAAAGAACTGGTTGATTAAATCAAGGTTGGTGGGATTGTCTTCAATGCAGAGTATATGGCTAATCCGGGTGCGGGGAGAGCCTGGCGTCGTCTCAACGTCAGCTTTACTGGTTGCAGATGACGAGTCCTGCTCAACAGATGCTTTCCTGAACTCGACCCAGAAGGTGGAACCGACATCCAGCGAACTGTCAAAACCAAAGCGGCCCTGCATCAGCTTCACCAGTTCGTGGCTGATGGCCAGGCCAATGCCGGTGCCAGGGATGTTGGAACGTTCCTTATCGAGACGATTGAAAGGCTCAAACAGGCGTGACGGCATTTCATCATCAATCCCGTAACCGGTATCCTCAACCGATATGCGCACCTGATATGCTTTCTCACTGACATGTAGCCGGATTTTGCCATGGGGCCGGTTGTACTTGGCAGCGTTGGACAGCAGATTAATCAATACCTGCTTGAGTTTAATGTAGTCAGCGCGAATGAACAGATTGTCGATATCTGCCGGGTAATCGGTTTCCAGTGTCAGCGATAAGGGGGTCAGTTGTACCTCCATCAGCGGTAAAACAAGATCGATTAAGGATTTGACGGCGACATTTTCCACCGAAATACTCATATGGCCGCTTTCAATGCGGGATAGATCCAGCACATCGTTGATCAAACTCAGAAGATGATTACCCGAGCTTTCGATCATATTCACCGATTCGCGTTTACTATCATCCAGATCTTCCAGCTTCAATAACTGGGAAAAGCCGATAATCGCATTGAGCGGTGTGCGCAGCTCATGACTCATCTTGGCGAGGAATTCACTTTTGGCACGATTGGCCTGTTCAGCCTGACGCATCGCACTAATCAGTTCCTGTTGATACTGATGACGCTCGGAGATGTCACGGATGACACCGATATAAAACTTGCGATGGCCGAACTGCATCGGCGAGACATTGAGTTCAATCGGAAACAGGCTGCCGTCTTTACGCCGCCCCTGTAAAGCACGGGTGCGATGGATGATTTTAGGCGCGTGCAGGTCCGAGTTGTTGAGGTAGTGGTCGTGCTGCGTCCGCTCATCCTCAGGCAATAAAATGGATACCGGTTGGCCCAGTAAACCATTTTCGGTGTAGCCGAAAAGACTACACACGGCCGGATTGACCATGCTGATCATGCCTGTATCATCAATAGTGATAAAACCATCATCAGTCTGGTTGATGATAGCATCGCGCTGCTGCAGGGTCGCTATACGTTGCATAGTCGAGCGCCGATACAGCAGGGTACCGATAGCAGTCATGGCAATGACCACGACAATACTGACAATGACACTGAATAACAAAGAGCGATAGAGTTTATAGACCTCAGCCACTTCGGTTTCCGTGGCAATGCCCATTTCCAGTTGTTCATCCCAGCGCCAGGCACCGATAACTTTCACACCGCGGTAATCCCGGTAGCCCTCAATATCAATCCCTGAAGCCTGCCTGGTCAAAGACTGAGCCATTCTGGTAAGCGGAAAGTCACTGTATTGACGGGCAGTGATTACCTGGTCTGCTTTCAGCAGATTGTTTTCCGGTCGGCGCACGGTGAGGTTGAGATCGGCGTGGGGGTCAGCGCCACTGAGCAGACCGAGTGTGACAAGCTGGTCACTAAACTTGCTTTCGGTCAGTAACAGCCCTTCTCTGTTGATAGCATAGGTGTGGCCGGTGTTCCCCACCTGATTTTGATGAAAGGCCGGAATAAACAAACGGTCCGGATTCATTTCAAACGCAAAAAAGCCGACAGTTTCGCCAAACCAGTTGAGAACGGGTGCTACAAACAGCATGGTTGCCAGACCTCCGCGGATATGACCATCGAGATCCTGCCATAGCTGCTGGCTTTTGAATGGCTGACTGACCGCCACTTCGCCGGACAGCGCTTCAGCTAATACAGCCGCTGGCAGGTTGAAACTTTTAGGCACGTCTTCGATGCCATCTCTGCCCGATAACAAAAGTTCACCGTTCAGGTTAAACAGCTTGTAATCGCGGTAAGTTTCAGACTCGGTAATAGCGGTCAAAGTGGTATCCAGTCGCCGGAATAAATCCTCATCGACAGCATTTGAACCGCCGGCCTGAATAATCTGGGTGATCTGACGCAGGGAGAGGTTTTCCGACCAGTAGCGGGCATTGCGCTTATGGGTCTGAATATCGTTTTTGGCGCGGTTGATTGAGGCTTCCAGGGTATCAGTCAGCCGGTTTTTGACATCGGCCTGAATCAGTGAAAACAGATAGGCCGCCGCAATACTGGCACAGCCGATGGCAATCAGGATAAGTAAAGCGGCGACAGCGACCGGTTTAGAAAATAATTTGTACTTATTCACTTTAGTAGTGACGCCCCGGGTATTGATAAAAAATGCCAATCAGCTTGAACACTGACAAGTCTGAATTGTCATTCATTGAGTATGGTGGTCGCTGGATCAGCGGAAAGCATAGTGATCAGAGCCGACAATAATTCCAGCACAATAGGATTCTGGCTGTCCAGTTTGAATAAGTAAACAAAAAGCCGATATTTATGCCGCGATGCGGCTTCTCATCAGCCGCGAGAGTGTGTAGTATCGGATTCGATATTTGCCCGTTGCAGGGTGTGTTCAGGCGCATGTTTGATAAGCATCAATCATGCTCATACGAATCGACCGTAAGGAAGACAGTATGCTGGAGAATTATCTCCCGATATTGTTGTTTGTCATCATCGGTATCGGCTTCGGTGTCATGCCGTTGCTGGCCGGTTTTATTCTGGGTCCACGCCACCCGGATGACGAAAAACGTTCTGCTTATGAATGCGGTTTTGAGCCCTTCGAAGATACGCATGGCAAATTTGATGTGCGTTACTATCTGGTCGCCATTCTCTTCATTATTTTCGATCTGGAGATTGCATTCCTGTTTCCCTGGGCTATCGTGCTCGACGAAATCGGGGTCTTCGGTCTGCTGTCGATGTTTCTGTTTCTTGCCATCCTGGTCGTTGGCTTCATTTACGAGTGGAAGAAGGGGGCACTTGAGTGGGAATAGAAGGTGTACTGGAAAAAGGGGTGGTTACCACCTCTGCTGATAAACTGATCAACTGGGCCAGAACCGGCTCTCTGTGGCCGATGACTTTTGGTCTGGCCTGCTGCGCTGTGGAAATGATGCATGCCGGTGCTGCCCGTTATGATCTGGATCGTTTCGGTGTTGTGTTCCGCCCCAGCCCGCGCCAGTCGGATGTGATGATTGTGGCCGGGACGCTGGTCAACAAAATGGCCCCGGCCTTGCGTAAAGTTTATGACCAGATGTCAGAACCGCGCTGGGTGATCTCGATGGGGTCCTGTGCTAACGGCGGTGGCTACTATCACTATTCCTATTCCGTCGTGCGTGGCTGTGACCGCATTGTGCCGGTCGATATTTATGTGCCGGGCTGTCCGCCGACAGCCGAGTCGCTGCTATACGGCATCCTGCAACTGCAGAAAAAAATTCAAAGAACCAATACCATCGCCAAACCGGCAATAAGTTGAGCAGGAGCCGGACGATGCAAGCCTTGAAAGCCAGACTGGAACAGGATTTTGCGGACGCATTACTGGATGCTGAGCTGAATCGTGGCGAAATCACGCTGATTATTGCTGCCGAACAACTGATCCAGGTCTGTCGCCGTCTGCGTGATGAACATGGTTTCGAACAACTGATGGATTTGTGTGGTGTGGATTACGCTGACTATGGCGGCAGTAGTTGGGAAACCAAGCAATCCACTGAGTTCGGTTTCAGCCGGGCTGTCGATGGTCTGGGCCACAGTGAACCAGTCGATGGTGGTTACCGTTTTGCTGTCGTCTATCAATTGCTGTCTATTCAACACAACCAGCGGGTTCGTCTGAAAGTCAGGCTGGATGCGGAAACCCCGATTATCGATACCGTCACCCACATTTGGAACAGTGCCGAATGGTACGAGCGCGAGGCGTTCGATATGTTTGGCATCCTGTTTGACGGTCACAAGGATCTGCGCCGTATCCTCACGGACTATGGTTTTGTTGGTCATCCTTTCCGCAAGGACTTCCCGCTAATCGGTAATGTTGAAATGCGTTACGACACGGACAAAAAACGGGTGGTCTATGAACCGGTCAGCATTGAGCCACGCACCCTGGTGCCCAAAGTGATTCGTGATGATAACCGTTACTGGCAGGAGGGAGACTGACGTGGCCGAGATTAAGAATTACACACTGAATTTCGGTCCTCAGCATCCGGCAGCCCATGGCGTATTACGACTGATTCTGGAAATGGATGGCGAAGTCATCGAGCACGCCGATCCTCATATCGGCCTGCTGCATCGTGGGACTGAAAAGCTGGCCGAGTCCAAACCCTTTAATCAGAGCATCGGCTACATGGATCGGCTCGATTACGTATCGATGATGTGTAATGAGCATGCCTATGTCATGGCGATTGAGAAACTGCTGGGACTGGAAATTCCGGTCCGGGCTCAGTATATCCGTGTCATGTTCGATGAGATTACCCGGGTATTGAATCATTTGATGTGGCTCGGCGCGCACGGACTCGATATCGGTGCCATGACGGTCTTTCTTTATTGCTTCCGTGAGCGGGAAGATCTGATGGACGTTTATGAAGCAGTATCCGGAGCCCGTATGCACGCGACTTACTATCGTCCCGGTGGTGTCTACCGCGATTTGCCTGACAGTATGCCGCAATATCAGACTTCCAAATGGCACAACGAGAAAGAAGTTAAACGCAAGAACCGCAATCGTGAAGGCAGCCTGCTCGATTTTATCGAGGATTTCACGCAGCGGTTTCCAAAATGTGTCGACGAATATGAAACCTTGCTGACTGATAACCGTATCTGGAAACAACGTACCGTCGGTATTGGTGTGGTCAGTCCCGAGCGCGCTTTGCAACTGGGCTTCAGTGGCCCGATGCTGCGTGGCAGTGGTATCGAATGGGATCTGCGCCGCAAGCAGCCTTATGCGGTCTATGACCAGCTTGATTTTGATATTCCGATCGGCAGCGAAGGGGATTGCTATGACCGCTACCTGGTCAGAATCGAGGAGATGCGTCAGTCCAACCACATTATCAGGCAATGTATCGACTGGCTGCGCGCTAATCCGGGCCCGGTACAGGCCGCCAACAGCAAGGTAGTGCCGCCCAAGCGCGATGTGATGAAAAACGATATGGAAGCCATGATTCATCACTTTAAATTATTCACCGAGGGTTACTGTGTGCCTGAAGGTGAGGTCTATGCCACGGTAGAACATCCCAAGGGTGAGTTTGGCATTTATCTGGTTTCTGATGGGGCTAATAAACCTTACCGGGTCAAAATCCGGGCCCCCGGTTTTCCCCATCTGGCAGCGATGAATGAGATGGCGAAAGGCCATATGCTGGCTGATGTGGTGGCGATTATCGGCACCATGGACATCGTATTTGGTGAGATTGATCGATGACACAAATGCTACTGACCGGTCCCAGAGAGGAATTATTCAGTGATGAACTGCGTGAGCAGATGGATACCTGGATTGCCAAGTATCCTGAAGGCCAGGCGCAGTCTGCGGTGATTCCCTGTCTGCATATCCTGCAGGATGCCAACGCTGGCTGGCTGAGCCGGGGCATTATGGATGCGCTGGCCGATTATCTCGATATCCCGGCGATCAGCGTTTATGAAGTGGCAACTTTCTATACGATGTTTGAGCTGGAACCGGTCGGAAAACACAAAATCAGCCTCTGTACCAATATCTCCTGCATGCTCTGTGGGTCTGAAAAAATCATGGACCACCTGCAGCAAAAGCTGAATATCAAGCCTGGTGAAACCTCGGAAGACGGCCGTTTTACGCTAAAAGAAGTGGAATGTCTCGGCGCCTGCGTGGGCGCGCCGATGATGCTGTTGGATCGGGATTATCACGAATACCTGACCCCGGAAAAAATCGACGACATTCTGGATGGACTGGCCTCATGAAACTGGATCAAGTTTGTTTTCGCACTTCGCATCTGACGCCTTCCTGGACGCTGGAGGCTTATCGTTCGGTGGGTGGCTATCAGGTTCTGGAGAGCGTACTCAAAAACAAAATGCGGCCGGAAGAGATTATCGAACAGGTTAAGAATTCCGCCCTCCGCGGTCGCGGTGGCGCCGGTTTTCCTACCGGTCTCAAATGGAGCTTTATGCCGCGACGCCTGCCGGGTGAGAAGTATATCGTATGCAACTCTGATGAAGGCGAACCGGGTACCTGCAAGGACCGCGATATTCTGCGTTACAACCCCCATCAGTTGATCGAGGGGATGATTATTTCCGGCTATGCAATCGGCGCTCAGACCGGATACAACTATATCCGTGGTGAGTTCTATGAGCCCATCGAGCGCTTTGAAGCGGCACTGCAGGAAGCCCGTGAAGCCGGTTATCTGGGCCGGGATATACTGGGCAGCGGTTTTCATTTTGAACTGCACACCCATATCGGCGCCGGCGCCTATATCTGTGGTGAAGAAACGGCGTTGCTGGAATCCCTGGAAGGTAAAAAAGGGCAGCCGCGATACAAGCCGCCATTTCCCGCAGGTTACGGGCTTTATGGCAAGCCTACGACAATTAACAACACCGAGAGTCTGGCTTCGATTCCGGTCATTCTGCAGTATGGGGCTGACTGGTTCCATGATATGGGCACACCCAATAACGGTGGCAGCAAGATTTTCTGCATGACCGGTCATGTCAACAAGCCCGGCAACTATGAAGTGCCGCTGGGTACGCCCTTTGCTGAACTGCTGGAACTGGCAGGTGGCATGCGTAATGGCAATAAGATCAAGGCCGTGATTCCTGGTGGCAGTTCCACCCCGGTGGTCCCGGGTGAGCGGATGATGGAACTGGATATGAGCTATGACGGGATCGGTAAAGGTGGCTCTATGCTGGGCGCGGGTTCGGTAATCGTCATGGATGAGACCACCTGCATGGTCAAGGCGCTGCAGCGTATCGCTTACTTCTATTACGAGGAATCCTGCGGCCAATGCACACCCTGTCGTGAAGGCACAGGCTGGCTCTATCGCGTGATCAAACGTATTGAAGCCGGTCAGGGCCGCCAGGATGATATGGATAAACTGCTGCATATGGCCGAGAACATTAACGGCAACACCATCTGTGCACTGGGCGATGCCGCAGCGGCACCAGTGATAAGCTTTATCAAACATTTCCGTGATGAATTTCAGTATCACATCGACCATGGATGTTGCATGGATAACACGGCGTAAAGACTGATTTTATGGTTAATATCGAAATCGACGGCATTCCACTCAAGGTGGATCCCACCAAAATGATTATCCAGGCTGCGGATGAGGCCGGGATAGATATTCCGCGTTTCTGTTATCACAAGAAACTGTCGATTGCCGCCAACTGCCGCATGTGTCTGGTTGAAGTTGATAAAGCCCGTAAACCGCTGCCGGCCTGTTCCACCCCTGTGTCGGATGGCATGAAAGTTTTTACCGACTCCCAAATCGCCGTCAATGCGCAGCGCAGCGTGATGGAATTCCTGCTGATTAACCATCCACTGGATTGCCCCATCTGCGATCAGGGCGGCGAATGTGAACTGCAGGATCTGTCGATGGGTTACGGCGAAGGCATCAGCCGTTTTACCGAACGCAAACGGGCAGTCAAGGATAAAGATATCGGCCCCTTAATCCAGACGGACATGACCCGCTGTATTCACTGCACACGCTGTGTGCGTTTCGGCCAGGAAATTGCCGGCATCAAGGAACTGGGTGCGACTGGTCGTGGTGAGCATATGGAAATCGGCACCTACGTCGAACACAGTCTGGTGTCAGAACTGTCCGGCAATATCATCGATTTATGCCCGGTGGGCGCGCTGACCTCCAAACCTTTCCGTTATAAAGCCCGCGCCTGGGAAATGCAGGCACGGCCGTCGATAGCACCACATGATGCAGTGGGTTCCAGTATTGAGCTGCATATCCGTAACAATGATGTGATGCGGGTAGTACCGCGTGATAATGAAGACGTCAACGAATCCTGGTTGTCGGACCGTGATCGATTCAGCTATCTGGGTCTAAACAGTGAAGCCCGGCTCAGCGATCCGATGATCAAAGTCGATAATCAATGGCAGGTTGTCGACTGGCAGACGGCGTTAGAAAAGGCCATTGACGGACTGAAAGGGGTTATCAACAAATTCGGTGCTGATGAAGTCGCCGGTCTGATTTCACCGACGGCGACCCTCGAAGAGGCCTACCTGTTCCAGAAATGGTTGCGTGGTCTAGGCACTGACAACATTGATCACCGTCTGCGCCAGCAGGATTTTGCTGATAGTGCGGTTGATGACAGCTTGGCTGAATGGCAACTCGGCGATATCGATGCCAGTGATGCCATTGTATTGCTGGGCACCAATATCCGCGCCGAGCAACCGATTATCGCCCATCGTATCCGTCAGGCGGCGCTGGCCGGGGCAACCGTCAGCAGCATCAATCTGTTCAACCGGGATTTGCTGATGCCGGTCGAACGACAAATCGCGGTCAACAGCCAGCAAATGCTGCAGAGCCTGGCCGGTATCGCCAAAGCACTGCTGGCTGTATCCACAATGCAAGCGGGGGAGTGGCTGGATTTATTACCGGATCGCGCGCCTTCGCCTTTTGAACACAATGTGGCCTTACAGCTTTCCAATGCTATGAATGCGACCTTGTTTGTCGGTGATTTGATTAATCATCAGCCACAGGCCAGCACCCTGCGTGCTCTGGCGAGGCTGGTGGCTGAACTCAGTGATAGCCGACTGGTGATCTTACCGTCAGCAAACAGCCAGGCTCACCGTCTGGCTGGTACTGTGCCGGCAGATAAAGGACTCAATGCCAGACAAAGCTGGGAGCGTGCATTGCGCGGCTATGTGATGATGGGCTTTGATCCGATGCTGGATACCGCCCAGCCGACCATTGTGCGGGAAGCCCTGAGACGGGCGAGTTTCGTAGTGGCTATCAACAGTTTTGATAATGACTGGGTACGTCAGTATGCCAATGTGATATTGCCTATGGCCTGCTTTGCCGAAACTTCCGGTACCTTTGTTGGCCTTGATCAGCACAAACAACGTTTTGCCGGTGCGGTCGCACCACGTGGAGACAGCCGGCCCGGCTGGAAGATCCTGCGCGTGCTGGGTAATGTCAGTAAGCTCAAAGGATTTGATTACATTTCATCACAGGATGTGGTTGATGAACTGGAAAGTCCGCTGCAGGAACTACAGAAACGGTCGCAGAGCCGCTTTATTCCGGCATCGCTGCACCTCGACTCGGATTTGATGCTGCTCTCAGAAGTGCCTATGTATGGCACTGACAGTCTGGTTCGACACAGTAAAGCCCTGCAGCAAACGCCGGAAAGCCGCAGCAACGGCTTTGCCCGTATCAATGCCAAAGAAGCCGAACAACGGGGGCTGGATCCGCAGCATGAAGTCGTGATCAGTCAGGATGACCGGCAGGTGACGGTGCCCCTGGAAATCGATGACAACATAGCCGACGGCTGCATTTATCTGGCAGCGGCGACCCCGATCAGTGCGCAACTTGGCAGCCTGTTCAGTCAGGTTCAGATCACCCAGGCAGGAGCACAGTGATGGATATCCTGCTCGAGCATATTCTGCCCACGGTGTTAAAAATCATGCTGATTGTCGGCCCTCTGATGCTGGCAGTCGCTTATTTGACTTATGCCGAGCGCAAAGTGATTGGCTATATTCAAACCCGTATCGGGCCTAACCGGGTTGGCCCTTGGGGGCTGTTACAACCGATTGCTGATGGTCTCAAGCTGTTAATGAAAGAGGTGATTTTTCCGGCTCGGTCCAATCTGTATCTGTTTTTAATTGCTCCGGTGCTGGCGATTGGTCCGGCTTTGGCCGCCTGGGCGGTGATTCCATTCGATGCCGGTTTAGTGCTGGCAGATATCAATGCCGGTCTGCTTTATGTGCTGGCGATCACCTCAATGAGTGTTTACGGCGTTGTGATTGCAGGCTGGGCCTCCAATTCCCGTTATGCTTTTCTTGGCGGTCTGCGCAGTGCAGCCCAGGTGGTCTCTTATGAGATTGCAATGGGCTTTGCCCTGGTGGGCGTGCTGGTGGCGGCAGGCAGTCTTAACCTGAGTGAGATTGTGCTGGCACAGAGCGGTGGTTTCTGGCATTGGTACTGGCTGCCCTTGTTACCACTGTTTGTGGTTTATTTTGTCTCCGGGGTGGCTGAAACCAACCGGGCGCCGTTTGATATTGCTGAGGGCGAATCGGAAATCGTTGCCGGTTTCCATGTCGAGTATTCGGGCATGGCCTTTGCCGTGTTTTTCCTGGCCGAATATGCCGATATGATTCTGATTTCGATTCTGGCCGCGACCCTCTTCATGGGCGGCTGGTTATCACCATTTGAGGGGATACCAGTGCTGGAAGGGCTGTTTGCCTGGGTGCCGGGACTTGTCTGGCTGCTCGCTAAAACCGCTTTTTTCCTGTTTATTTACCTGTGGCTCCGGGCCACCTTCCCGCGTTATCGTTATGACCAGATTATGCGCCTGGGCTGGAAAGTCTTTATTCCGGTCACGCTGGTGTGGCTGGTGGTGATTTCGATCGCTCAGGTGATGGATATCGGTCCGTGGTTTACAGAAACAGCAGCTTTGGCTGCGGGAGGGGCGTGATGCGTCAAATACGCCATTTCTTTAAAAGTTTTTTCCTGTGGGAGTTGATACAAGGACTACGACTGACCGGGCGCTATCTGTTTGCACGCAAAGTTACCGTGCAGTACCCGGAAGAGAAAACACCCCAGTCGCCTCGCTTTCGGGGCTTGCATGCCCTGCGTCGTTACCCGAATGGTGAGGAACGTTGTATCGGCTGCAAACTGTGCGAGGCGGTGTGTCCGGCTTTGGCGATTACCATTGATACTGAACCGCGTGATGATGGAACCCGTCGCACCACCCGCTACGATATCGACTTGTTTAAATGCATTTACTGCGGTTTCTGTGAAGAGTCCTGCCCGGTCGACTCGATTGTCGAAACCCGCGAGTTCGAGTTTCATTTCGAAGCACGCGGCGATCACATTATTACTAAGGATAAGTTGCTTGCGGTTGGCGATAAATATGAAAAACAAATCGCAGCAGACAGGGAGGCGGACGCACCGTATCGTTAAATGGAAAGCCTGATTTTTTATAGTTTTGCCGCGATTTTGCTGTTTGCCGGGATGATGGTCATTACTGTCCGTAACCCGGTCAAAGCAGCCCTGTTTCTGGTGCTGGCCTTTTTTACCAGCGCTGCTATCTGGCTGATGCTGCATGCTGAGTTTCTGGCGATCAGTCTGGTACTGGTCTATGTCGGTGCGGTGTTGGTGCTGTTCCTGTTTGTGGTGATGATGCTGGATATTGATGTGGCGCCCCTGAAAGAGGGCTTTGCCCGCTATCTGCCGCTCGGGATTCTGGTGGCGGCGCTGATTGTCGTGGAGATGATCACGGTGCTGAATGCACCAGCCTTCAATATCACCGCACCGGAAGTGCTGGAGGAGAGTAATACCAAGCAACTGGGCCGCTTGCTCTACACCGTTTATGTCTACCCGTTTGAAATAGCGTCTGTGATTCTGACGGTGGCGATTGTCGCTGCCATTACCCTGACTCTGCGGGAACATAGTCGCAAACTGCAGGATATTGGCAAACAGGTTGCCGTACGTCGGGAAGACCGGGTGCGACTGGTGAACCTGCGTAATAAAACGGACGAAGGAGAGAATGCGCCGTGATTGTCTTATCGGATTATCTCATCCTGGCCGCGCTGCTGTTCAGCCTGGCGGTAGCCGGCATTTTTCTGAACCGTAAAAATATTATCATTCTCTTGATGTGTATCGAACTGATGCTACTGGCGGTGAACCTCAATTTTATTGCTTTTTCCCATTTCTCGGGAGATCCGGCAGGCCAGGTGTTTGTATTCTTTATCCTGACCGTGGCTGCCGCCGAGGCGGCGATTGGTCTGGCCATTCTGGTGTTGTTGTTCCGTAATCTGAGCACCATCAATGTGTCCGAACTCAATAATCTCAAGGGATAGCTGATGAAGAGCCTGCTGATAGCTATCGTTCTTGCTCCCTTGCTCGGCAGTATCATTGCCGGCTTTTTCGGTAAACAAATCGGCCGTGACTGGTCGCATCGTGTGACGATTGCCGGGGTCGCTGTCTCTTTTCTGCTGTCGCTCTGGGTCTTCAAGCTGGTGGTAGTCGACGGCGTTTATTTCAATCAGAGCATTTATCAGTGGCTGCAGGCCGGTTCTTTGACGCTGGAAGTCGGCTTTATGGTCGATTCGCTGACGGCGGTAATGATGGCCGTGGTGACCTTTGTATCGTTGATGGTACATATCTACACCATCGGCTACATGCACGATGATGATGGCTACTGCCGTTTTTTCAGTTATATCTCGCTGTTTACCTTTGCCATGCTGATGCTGGTGATGGCCAATAACTTCATGCAGCTGTTTTTTGGCTGGGAAGCGGTGGGGCTGGTGTCCTATTTGCTGATTGGTTTCTGGTACAAAAAACCGACTGCCATCTATGCCAATCTCAAAGCCTTTCTGGTTAACCGTGTCGGCGATTTTGGTTTTCTGCTCGGTATCGCGGCGGTGTTGATGTATGCCGGCAGCCTCGATTATGTGCAGGTCTTCACCCAGGCGCCGACCATGGCAGAAAAAACCATTGCTTTGTTCGGTGACGCGCAGTGGTCGGTGATTACCGTGACCTGCATCCTGTTGTTTATCGGTGCGATGGGGAAATCGGCGCAGGTGCCGTTGCATGTCTGGCTGCCCGATTCCATGGAAGGTCCGACACCGATTTCAGCCCTGATCCATGCTGCCACGATGGTAACGGCCGGTATCTTCATGGTGGCGCGGATGTCACCGCTGTTTGAACTGTCGGAAACGGCGTTGTCATTCATCCTGATTATCGGCGCAGTCACGGCACTGTTTATGGGCCTGCTCGGTCTGGTGCAGCATGACATCAAACGGGTTATCGCCTATTCCACCTTGTCACAACTGGGCTATATGACGGTGGCTTTGGGGGCTTCGGCCTATGCCGCCGGGATTTTCCATCTGCTGACTCATGCCTTTTTTAAAGCACTGCTGTTTCTGGCCGCAGGCTCGGTGATTATTGCCCTGCATCATCAGCAGGATATGCGGCATATGGGCGGGCTTAAAAAATATATGCCGGTTACCTACTGGACCAGCCTTATCGGTTCACTGGCTTTGATTGGTTTCCCGGGACTGGCCGGCTTCTTTTCCAAGGACGCCATTATTGAAGCGGTGCATGCCTCCGAGATTGCAGGCAGTGATTTTGCCTATTTCGCCGTGCTGGTCGGCGTGTTTGTGACCGCGCTATACAGCTTTAGGCTGTTCTTCCTGGTATTCCATGGCAAAGAACGATTTGACAGTCATGGTGAACACAAACCGCATGAGTCACCTCGGGTCGTAACGGTGCCACTTATTCTGCTGGCGATCCCGTCAGTGCTGGCCGGCTATTTTATCGGGGATGTGGTGTTCGGTCGTTTCTTCGGCGATGCTATTTTTGTCGCCGGACCGCATGATGTACTGGGGCAACTGAGCAGTCATTATCACGGCATCGGTGCTTTTATGCTGCATGGCCTACAGGCGCTGCCTTTCTGGCTGGCGATAGCCGGGGTGGCCATGGCCTGGTATCTGTATCTGCACCGGCCCGAGATCCCCGGTATGCTCAAGGATAAACTGCATGGCCTGCATCGACTGCTGGAGAACAAATACGGCTTTGATGATTTTAATGACAAAGTATTCGCCGGCGGTTCGCGCGGTCTGGGCGGCTTGCTATGGCGCGTTGGCGACCGGTTCATCATTGATGGTGCTATCGTCAACGGATCTGCCAAGTCCGTGTACTGGCTGGCCCGCGTTGTACGCCATGTGCAGTCGGGTTATTTGTATCATTACGCGTTTGCGATGATTGTGGGGGTATGGCTGCTGCTGACCCTGTTTGTGGGTTAAGGGACTGAGATGTTTGCAGAGTTACCTTTACTGAGTTTGCTTATCTGGCTGCCGATTCTGGGTGGGATGCTGGCGATCATGCTCGGCGACCAACGCACTATGATGAAGCCGTTTGCGCTCACTGTGGCCTCACTGACCATGTTGTTGTCATTCGGTCTCTATGTCGGTTTCGATAGCAGTACGCATCAGATGCAGTTTGTCGAGAAACTGCCGTGGATTGAGACATTTAACATTCATTATCACCTTGGCGTTGATGGCTTCTCGATGCCGCTGATAATTCTGACCACGATATCGACGCTGCTGGTGGTGGTCGCGGCCTGGGAGGTTATTCAGCACCGGCCGAGTCAGTATCTTGCCGCTTTCCTGATTATGGAAGGGCTGATGATCGCCGTTTTCTCAGCACTGGATGCGGTGCTGTTTTATGTCTTCTTTGAAGCGATGCTGATTCCGCTGTTTCTGGTTATCGGGATCTGGGGCGGGCCCAACCGGGTCTATGCGACGCTCAAGTTCTTTCTCTATACCTTTTTCGGTTCGGTTTTCCTGCTGTTGGCTTTATTGTATCTGCGCCATGTCAGCGACAGTTTTGCCATTCTGGATTTTCATCAGGTCGGCCTCAGCCTGGATGAACAAATCTGGCTGTTGCTGGCATTTCTGATTGCCTTCGCCGTCAAGGTGCCGATGTGGCCGGTGCATACCTGGTTGCCTGATGCGCACGTGGAGGCACCGACCGGTGGTTCGGTCATTCTGGCGGCGATCACCCTTAAAATCGGCGGTTACGGCTTTCTGCGTTTTGCCTTGCCGATTACGCCGGATGCCAGCCTGGCCCTGGACTGGTTCATTATTACGCTGTCACTGATTGCGGTGGTGTACATTGGTTTTGTTGCGCTGGCACAGACTGATCTGAAAAAACTGATTGCCTATTCCAGTATTGCTCATATGGGCTTCGTCACGCTGGGCCTGTTTATTGTGTTTGATATTTTTGCCAACGCCTCCACCGGCAGCGGTGCGGTGCTGGCAATTGAAGGGGCGATGGTGCAGATGATCTCGCATGGCTTTATTTCTGCTGCCATGTTCCTTGCTGTCGGCGTGCTCTATGACCGCATGCATACCCGGGAAATCAGTGCCTATGGCGGGGTGGTGAATACCATGCCTAAATTCGCAGCTTTTGCTGTGTTCTTTGCGATGGCCAATGCCGGGTTGCCGGGTACATCCGGTTTTGTCGGCGAATTTATGGTGATTCTGGCCGCTTTTCAGGCCAACTTCTGGTTTGCTTTTCTGGCCGCGACGACCCTGATTCTGGGGGCGGCCTATACGCTGTGGATGGTGAAGCGGGTATTTTTCGGCGAAGTCGCTAATAAAGAAGTACAGTCTTTGTCGGATATCAATCGTCGCGAATTCTGGATGCTCGCTTCATTGGCGGTGATTGTACTGCTGATCGGGCTTTGGCCGGCTCCCTTGCTGGACGTGATGCATGCGTCGGTCAAGCATTTACTGACACAAGTGTCGCAATCCAAGCTGTAGAGAGAGGATCAAGCTTCATGTTTCAGGTTCCCAATATGCTGTTTGCGCTGCCGGAGATGCTGATGCTGGGCATGGCCTGCGTCATACTTCTGGTGGTGGCATTTGCCGGTGCGCGAGGCACAGATTGGGTCTATGGCCTCAGTCAGCTGACCTTGTTGTCGACTGCTGTGGTCGTAGTCTGGTTTATCGGCGATGGCGGCCTGACCTTTTCTGACACGTATATCAAGGATAATCTGAGCGATTTGCTCAAACTCTTCATCTGCATCGTCAATATGCTGGTGCTGCTCTATTCAATCGCTTATCTGAAAGCGCGTAAGTTGCTGCAGGGTGAGTTTTTTGTGCTGGCCATTTTCTCCACGCTGGGCATGCTGATCATGGTCTCGGCCTATCATATGCTGACGCTGTACCTGGGACTGGAACTGATGTCGCTCTGTCTGTATGCGATGGTGGCGATGCATCGTGATTCGGCTGTGGCGACAGAAGCGGCGATGAAGTATTTCATTCTGGGCAGTATTGCCTCGGGCATGTTGCTCTATGGCATGTCGATTATTTATGGTGTGACCGGCAGTCTAGCGATTAACGACATTGCGCAGGCTGTGGCGACCGGCACGGGTGATGAAACCATATTGAGCTTCGGTATTGTCTTTCTGGTCATTGGTGTCGGCTTCAAGTTCGGTGCGGTGCCATTTCATATGTGGCTGCCGGATGTGTATCACGGTGCGCCCACGGCGATGACCCTGTTTATTGCGGCGGCCCCCAAGATCGCGGCCTTTGCCATGATCATTCGATTATTGGCAGAAGGATTGATAGACTTGCAACATCATTGGCAGGATATGCTCGTGATGCTGGCGGTCTTATCGATGATTGTCGGCAACCTGGTTGCCATTGCTCAGAGCAATCTGAAACGTATGCTGGCTTATTCCACCATCTCCCATGTTGGTTTTTTACTGATGGGGGTGTTATCAGGCACACAGGAAGGTTTCTCGGCTGCGCTGTTTTATACCCTGATTTATGCACTGATGACGCTGGGTGCGTTCGGTATGATTTTATTGCTCAGCCGGCAGGGGTATGAAGCCGAAAACATTGATGATTTCAAAGGGCTAAGCGATCGGCAGCCCTGGTTTGCGCTGATGATGCTGATCCTGATGTTTTCGATGGCTGGTATTCCGCCGCTGGCAGGCTTTTATGCCAAGCTGACCGTGATTAAGGCGGTGGTTGATGTCGACCTGCTCTGGGTGGCGTTGGTCGCTGTGGTGACTTCCGTGATTGGCGCTTTTTATTACCTGCGAGTGATCAAGGTGATGTATTTCGATAAGCCGGTGGTTGAACACAGGCTGGAAGCCGGCAGCACGATGCAGATTATGCTGAGCGCGAATGCGTTGATGGTGCTGGGCCTTGGGATTGTGCCCGGTATCTTAATGAAAATTTGTACGATTGTTTTTGCCTAGAGGGTTAATAACTTAAATCATGTCTGTCTGGCTGATGATAGGGCTTTTTTTGCTGATTGCGAATCTGCCATGGGTGGGAAATCGCGTATTCTTTGTCTGGCCGATGCAGTCTAAACCGGTGTGGGTCAGGCTGATCGAACTACTGGTGTATTATTTCATCTGTCTGCTGATTGGCATTGCTTTTGAAATTCGTTTTTCCGGTGATGTCTACACACAGCAATGGGAGTTTTTTGTCACTACCCTGAGCCTGTTCCTGGTATTGGCTGTGCCCGGTGTCGTTTACCGCTACCAATGGTTGCCGATGCAGAAAAAGTTTAGATAAGCCCGGCGCAAATAGACAGCGCTAAACATCAGTCAATCAAAGAAAAATTCCTTTAAATGGCGGCAGACAACAATCTGTAACGTCTATTACCAATAATGGGTGCAACTCCCGCCGAACTAGTTTAGAATTGGCGGGTTTAACTACCGTGTAATTGCACGACACTGTTCAATTAACATCAATTTAGAGACATAGGATTATGGCTTCCGATTTATCCAAGTACAGAAACATAGGTATCTTCGCGCACGTTGACGCGGGTAAAACCACCACAACCGAGCGTATCCTGAAACTGACCGGTAAAATCCACAAAACAGGTGAAGTTCATGAAGGTGAATCCACCATGGACTTTATGGATCAGGAAGCCGAACGCGGTATTACTATCCAGTCTGCTGCAACGACCTGTGCCTGGAAAGATCACCGTCTGAACGTTATCGATACACCGGGACACGTTGACTTCACTATCGAAGTATATCGTTCACTGAAAGTACTGGACGGCGGCGTTGGCGTATTCTGTGGTAGTGGCGGTGTAGAACCACAATCCGAAACCAACTGGCGTTATGCGAATGACTCGGAAGTTTCACGTCTGATCTTCGTTAACAAACTGGACCGTATTGGTGCTGACTTTTACCGTGTTGTTAAGCAGGTTGAAGACGTGCTGGCGGCAACGCCGCTGGTCATGGTGCTGCCCATCGGCATTGAAGATGAATTCACTGGCGTGGTTGACCTGCTGACCCGCAAAGCCTGGATCTGGAAAGACGATAAGAACCCGGAAGATTACAGCGTTGAAGAGCCACCGGCAGAGATGGCTGATCAAATTGAAGAATGGCGTGAAAAGCTGGTCGAAACAGCGGTCGAACAAGACGACGACCTGATGGAAAAATATCTGGAAGGTGAAGAACCTTCTGTTGACGATCTGAAACGTTGCATCCGTCAAGGTACGCTGAAGCTCAATTTCTTCCCGACCTACTGTGGTTCAGCCTTCAAAAACAAAGGCATGCAGCTGCTGCTCGATGCCATCGTTGACTACCTGCCTAACCCGACTGAAGTTGATCCGCAACCGGAAGTTGATCTGGAAGGTAACGAAACCGGTAATGTCGCTACTGTTGATATCAATGGTCCACTGCGCGCACTGGCATTCAAAATCATGGATGACCGTTTCGGCGCCCTGACCTTCGTTCGTGTCTATTCAGGCGAATTGAGAAAAGGCGACACCATCCTCAACACCTTTACCGGTAAAACTGAGCGTGTCGGCCGCATGGTGGAAATGCATGCCAATGACCGTAACGAACTGGATTATGCTCACGCTGGTGACATTATCGCCATTGTGGGCATGAAAGATACCCAGACCGGCCACACCCTGTGTGACCCGAAAAAACCGGCCACACTGGAACCGATGGTAT